>WLWG01001261.1_pt1 | contig 23464 bp, 21 predicted proteins | sample 6712871 | NCBI WGS metagenome assembly WLWG01 (sample SAMN12718693, study PRJNA515312) | sponge metagenome | isolation source: marine sponge | host: Mycale hentscheli | place: New Zealand: South Island, Marlborough, Capsize Point | collected 2003-05-01
GTATTTCTATAATATTTTTTTTGGTTTTCTATTTTTGGGAATAAATGTGCCACATTTGGCATAATATTAGTAAAAGAAATAATGCCAAATGTGGCATCGCCACTTTATAATAAAAAGATTAATAATAATAATAAATAATTTTGCCAAAATTGGCATCTTCACTTTATAATAAAATCAGGATGCCTCATTTGGCATAATATTAGTAAAAGAAATAATGCCAAATGTGGCATCGCCACTTTATAATAAAAAGATTAATAATATAATTGTGCCAAATGTGGCATCGCCATAAAATAATAAATTAGTGATATAAATGTATAGCAACCAACTATCATTTTTATTGACTAATTAGTTAATAGAATTGGAAGTTGGTTGCCGTACATCAAATTAGTTCATATTAAATCATTCATCTTCATCGCCAAGAGTTGATTGGGGCAATTGTGGCATCCCACCATATTCGTCTTTATGTTCATATATTAATTTATTAAATGTTGAATAAACTCTTGTTGGATTACTTTGAATGTCAATATACATAAAATCATATCTTTTCGGAGTTGCTTTTTTATACAATTCTAAAAATTTTTGTTGTCCTCCTAAAATATCACCATATTCTTCCGCCATTTTTAAAAGCTCTTTTTCATTTGGATTTGGTGATCCAATGATGACAAATGTGGCATTCTGTCTTATTGGAACTTCTAAACCACGAAACACTTGTGATGCGAACAGTAAAAGTCCTATATTATAATGTCTTGATCTAGTAGCTAAAAAATTAATTTTAGCACTCTTTTTTATTCCAAGAAAATCATCCAATATAACGGCAATAAATGGTTTTTCACCTCTTGGAAAACTATCTTGATATTTAACAATATTGTCAATAATTTCATCAATTTTTGTTAAATCATCAAATATAGTTTCAGGGAATTCTTTTTTTAAAAATCTTGAAGTTCTATCATTATTAATAGTATTTGAAATAATATAAACTAAATCAAATTGATCTTTAAAAAAACTTGGATTTAATAAAAGATTTGAAATAATTGTTGATTTTCCTGTTTTAACTGGGGAAATAAGAATTCCAACTTGTCCCGTTGCTATATTGGGAAGATTTGGATGAAGGGGTCTTTTAAGCTTCTGTTCGTTGCCTTCTTCTTTAACTGGGAGAATTGATAAATCGTCGTTCATCTTTTTATTATAATAATAGAAAATAATTTTTTTTTGAAGATCGAAAAAATTTTAAAATGGGTAAGAATTAAAAAATTAAAATTTTTTAAATCTCCATTTTATTTTATAGAAAACTTTATTTTCTATAATATTTTTTTAAGTTTTATGAATTTACTTAAAGATTTAGCGCTAAAAAAAAATATATAACTTAACCCATCCACAGTATCCTGACACTGTGCCAATTACTTGATTTCGGGTCTAAATAAGTAAGTTCCCCCTTCTTGTTCTTTATTCCTTTTGCTCTTGCTAAATAATTCTTTCTTCTTTTTTCATCATTATGATCTTTTTTTTTCCAAATTCCCGTTTTATCTTTATAATGTTCCATAAGAGCATCTCCAAAATGAATTTTTTTTCCATCAACTTCTGTCATTAATTTTTTGCCTTTTTTATCGGATTTAAAATAAGTATATTTGCCAATTTTGACACCTTTCATTTTATAATATATTATAAAATTTTTTTCATAACATTAATATATGGAAACAATCGTTGAAAAAATAGTTGATGAAACTTTATTTAAAAAAGATAGTTGGTTTAAGAAGTTTTTAAGGAGAATAAGGTGTAAATCCAGTTGTTGTATTGGTTCATCTTGTGAATTAGAACCAGAACAAGTAAAAGAAGAAAAAAATAAACAAAAACAAGAAATAATGGATTTTGTTAAAAATTTAAGGAGAAAAACAATGGAGGGTAATGATTTATATTATTCTAATATTTAATTTAATTACTAGAATAAAACCATTTAAAAAAAACTATTTAAAAAAAAAATAATATCTTATATATATATATATAATGACGATACATCATGAAGATGCGAACAATATTTATGTTCAAGCAACTTTGGTTGATCGTATTCATATTCATTATGAATGCCCTTTTTGTTGGAAATTAAAAAATGGGAGAATTGTTGATAATCCATTTAATAAAAAAACAAAAAGACTTTATATGTCAGCAACACCGAATAAACATTTTCACGGATCTGCTGGAGATTTATCCAACAGAACCGAACACAGACTTTCCCATTGTTTAGTAAATAGTGAAAAAGGAGTTTTTATAGTAATAAATGAAAATACAAAAAAGCTTAATTAATAAGTGCCTAATTTGGCACTAACATTCTTTTCTTCGAATATTTTAATATTATAAAAGAAATTATTTATAATATTAAAATTTAATAAAAATTAATTAAGTATTCTTTCAACTTGTTCATAAATGGCAACAGGTGGGGAAAGCTTTTCAATTGACAAATGTTGCCATTTTCTAGAAAGCCTCTTTTGATCGGGGTTCATGACGAAATAAATTGATGAACGATTTAATCCATATAATTCAGATATTTCTTTTTGAGTTTTAAAATATTTCTTTTCAATAATTTCATCTTTGTTATTATCTGAATATTTTTTAAGTAAATAATGGTAATTGGTAGAATTTGAAGATCCTTTGTTTCTCGGCATTTTATATATATAATAAAGATATTTTTTTTTTAAATATATTTTTTTTATATGTTTTTTTTTTTAAAGAAAGTTTTTAAAAATGCCAATTTTGGCATAATTCTAATAAAATAAATAATGCCAAATAAGGCACATCAACAATTTATGCTATATTACTGATATGATATGCTGTTTTTTCGTGTCTTGACTTCTTACATAATTGAACATTTTTGCCACATTCACAATCATATCTCCTCTGTTGATATTCTTTACCATATGCTTTGATTTTGTCAGGATGTTTAATTCTATATTTTGATGATCCCTTACAATACATTAATCTAATATCTTCTTCTGTCGCATACGATTTAATAGCATTAAGAGTTGGTTTCAATTCATCTATATATTTCTGTTCAATAATTTTTAATTCTTTTTTTATAATATTTTTAAATTCTTCTAATATTGAAAAATCAAAATTATCAAGACCACCATTTAATCTCATAAAATCATACAATTTATCACAACTATTTTTAACATTACATCTAAAATGAGATCTGTGTTGATATTTTCTCCGTGTAAAATTATTGGTTGAACCGATGTAAAAATCATTAGTTGTTAAACATTTAATTTTATATATTGACATTATTAATATAACCTGTCCTTTTATCTTTAAGTTGTTTTTCTTATGAGCTTACCAAAACTTGACCATTTTTCAATGTGAGCATTCTTTCCACTAATGTGAAAAACCTTAAATCACGGTTGAAATTATCAGTAGCAGTCCTATAAATAGTTCTCAAACATTCAACTGGTTTCTGTCCTACAAGCATTCCAGCACCTGCTACATTTAGAGGAGAAACCGACAGATCTACTCCTATATAATGTTGTCTTCCTTGAAGAGTAGTCATTTGATGTCCTTGACAAGAATTAGTTGATACTACATCTTGATTGCGTGGTTGATTTGGGCTTAATTTATCAACTAATACATCGTCTGAATATTCGGCAGATATACAATTAATATTTGTTGAGAAAACCTGTGATAATTGGTTCTGTTTTCGTGCTTCATTAATAATATCTCTAGAATAAACAAGTTTATCATTAATTCTGAAATTATAAGCATCTGGAACATTATAGGCATCAGCAGTATAAATACCACCAAGACTATCGGTTACTTGTCTATGATCGTGAAGAAGAATATTTCTAACATTTCGTCCTGAAAGTCCTAAATCACGAGTGGTTTGCTGTGCTATTACATTAGTTCCAACAGGAGCAGGAGCAATTGCTGGGACATTAGAAGAAGTCAAAATTAGATCTTCATAAGGCATAACAAGTCCAGTTTCACTCATAACAAGTTTTGCTGTGGCATCCATACGCTCACTCTCATAAGTGAGATAATCGGCAAGAAATTTGCAATTATCTTGTCCTACCTTAATTCCTGTTCCACCAGCATAACCGTCACTAAATAGAGCAATAATGCCAGTTTGTGTAGCACTCTGTGTATTAAAAGTCAATTCTACACTTACATTTTCCCCAATTAAATATAAGGGAAGTTGAACATTTTTCATCATTGGAAAAAGTTCGGAAAGCTTAATTGAAAAGACAGGGCATTCAGTTTCACTTACACGAAGACGAACAGAGGGGTCAATTTTGCCAGTTGTAGCATTAGAATATACTAGACTTTTCATTTGATATTTTCCATCTCCTTGATTAGAGGGTTCAAGCACATCAGTAGAACCAACTTTAACAAGATCTTTTTGGGATTTTTCTTCATTTGTTTTAAAAGCTCTTTTCATGGTCTGATAAAAAGCATAATCATCAGAAGTTGCTAAAACCTTTGTTCCTACTTTAAGAACTGCTCTCTTAATTAATGAATGAATACCTGTTTTTACTGGTAAATATGCTTCGTCATCACCAGCAACATCGGTTGGGTGAACTGAAAATGTAAAAGTAGAACCAACATCGAGAATTCCTTTTCTTTCTAATACAAAACGGCAAAAACCTTGATTGATTACGATGGGATCAAGTTGGTTGGTTTCTATATTCATTGTTTGAATACTTGGAAGTGGTTGAACATTCAAAACATCGGGGAGTGATTGATTAGACATCTTTTAATATAATAATAGATATTTTTTTTTTAAAAATAATTTAAATTATATATTTTTAAAAATTTTAAATAAAAAATAATGCCCAAAATAATATATTTCTTAACTATATTATTTTTATATAATTATGATACAACGGCGATGCCCTGTGGAGAATATGCCAATGTGTTTTGAGCCAATACATATGTAAAAATTGAATTTGGCGACTGACCATCAAGATCCGAAACAATTCTTAAACCATAATTTGTGTTCTTAAAATCAACACCGACTTTATATGGATCTTCGGCAACACCAACACCGAAAACGGGATCGGGATCTGCCTGTTGTCTGTTCTGACCATTAGTGATGACTAAATCACCACCAGTTAATGGAGAAACATCGGTTGAAATCTGAACTTCTGTATTTGGGGAAATTAATGAATGGTTAAACATTGAATAAGGTTTAATGGCATTAATGAAATTTGTTGATAATTCTGATCTAGGTCTTCCATTATTGGATGCAGTTTCAACATCAACTTCGTTTTCTATTGGAGCAAGAACACCCCCTTTTAAGAAAGACACACGATTAATTTGAGCTTCGGCACTATATGTCCCACCATTAACATTCTTTAATCTTGGAGTTTCAAATCCATCTTGATTGTAATTATTTAAATGTGGGGTTGGAAGGAAATTGTGGAAAACACTTAATGTTTTAGAAGTTCCTAAATTAAAGTTTTGAGTTTGATCGGAAGCATTAATAACGGAATATAAATGACTAATTGAATTATATGTTAAACTTCCAGTAGATGGAACACTCATTTTGGCACTTGTTTCAGCATCAGGAACCAACAGATTATAAGAAAGTGATAAATTTCTTAATTGATAGAACATACCAGTTCCCGAACCACTATCGTTTTTTTCGGTTCCATCAACAAGTGAAAAACCTGAAAATACTTGGGCATCTGGTGAAAGTCTTAATTCCACCATCATTCCTCTAATTCCATTTGTTCCGATTGGAATTTCGTTTCCTCCTGATAAAAGTCCAGTTCTTAAAGGAATAGAAAATGAAACTTCATTATTAACTAAAAAGGCTCCGTTCATTTTTCTTGAAGCGGTTAATGTTTCTAATTGAACATTAGTGTCAAGATCATCTTGTGAATGTGTGATTGACTGTACTGATGATAAATATCTTCCGTATGATCTAACAACTTCCAAAGTTTGATTTGTCATACTTGATAACGTGATTTGTTCAATGGCACTAGCTACACCGACACGACTTGACAAACAACCATTGGCATCGTCTGTTAAACCTTTATTTTTGTTATTATCAACCAAAACGGGTGCGGCTTGGGTGGAAGTGGGCATGTTCATTCTAATACTTCCATTTAATCTCAAAGTGGAACCAACAAGCAATTTAGGTTGGTTAGGGATCATAAACTGAACAATAGGGAAACCTTCTTTAAATGAATAACTATTATTAGCGGGTGGATTAAGTGGGAGAATTTCAACTCTTTCAACTTCTGCGATAGACATCTTTTAATATAATAATAGATATTTTTTTTTAAAAATAATTTAAATTATTTATTATTTTTAAAATTTTATAATGAAAAAATTAAAGATATTTTTTTTAAAATGGCTCAATTGGCAAAATAATTATTATTATATTATTATATGGCGATGCCTTTTTTGGCATTATTTTATATATATATATTATGCCAAATGTGGCATTTTAACTCATTGCCATCACTCCATTTGGAGAAATATTAATTCTTCTTAAATAACACACGAAATGTTCAAATAATTTTTGTTCTGTTGCTCCTTGATATTCTATTCTTAAAGATAAACTTTCATTTTGAAGATTAAAGATTTGACCATATTTGGAAAAAGCTCTTCCGATTAAAAATTTAGATGGAACCCTTAGTAAATTTCTAACTCCATAATTAGCATTTATTAATGCTTTTTCTAATTCTACAAGATGGAGAGCATCAGTTCTTGCGGGAGTTTGTGTGTATCTTTGAAGATTAATGGGTCTATCAGGAATTAAAGATCCACCAAAAACATATTGATAATTCTGACAACCATCGATAGCACCTTGGAAAGCACTTGTTCTTATATCTAATTGTTCTCCTTGATTTAATGGAACACTAAAAATGGAATATGCTCTTTGCTGTGTTGCGGGAATTAACTGATTAGTTAAACCATTTAATGTGTTTAAGTTAAATCTATAAAGTGAATGGGTTCTATAATCTAATGAAAGTCCTTTTTCTGAACTAATTTGTTTCATCATGCCTTGAACATATTGGGCGGGTGGTTGAACCTGTAAGAGCAACATTTCAAGATCGGAAATTTGATAAGATTGAGAAACCGAAGCTTGGGCAATCTGTTCGGCGGGAACATTTGTGGCAACATATCCGTTTAATCTATCGGCGGTTTTATAATAAACCCTAGATCCAACAGGAAAATCAGTTCCAAGACCCGCACCATTAGCACGAGCGGGAATGTATGAAATAACACAATCATTGTCCCCATCTTTACCAAATTTCGTGATAATTCCAAGAAGGGCTTCACCTGTATTATCTGCCTTTCTAATATATATTGGATCACCTATATCAAAAGGATTATTATTAACGGGTTCGGCATTTCTGTTTATTCCTCTTCCCCCACCTGCGGGATCATTGTTGTCGGCTCCTCTTCTAATTACAACCGAAAATTCATCACCAATTGCGGTTTTTGCCTGTTTAGCATTATCGTCGCCACCAGTGGCACCAAGAATGGCAACTTTGGAAGTGAGCCAATCACCAACATCTTCACCAAGATTGGAAGTTGTAACACATGATCTTTGAAATTGATCAAGGGTCATTTCACATCTCAAACCCTGTGTGGCAACAACGGGGAAAACTTTTCCACCTCCTAGAATTCCCGAATGAATTGGTTGATTAATTTCTAATGTTTTTCTATCATAAGTGTTAGTAATATCGGCATCACTCCAATCACCCATTGTCCCATAGTATAATTGATTGTCATAATCGGCATTGGCACTTCTACCTTCAAATAAATCTCTTTTATGGTTAATACTTTCGTTGTTAGTATATTCCCACCATTGAGAAACAAAAACATTATAATCACTTAACATTTCCATTTCAGTTGAAGCTGTGCCATCTCTTACCCTGACATCCCTCCATAAACTATGAACACCGCCTTTGAAATCGGGTTTTGGGTGTCCTCTGCCTTCCATCTGTAATTTATATTTTAAGGTTGTTCCCCTAGGATCAAAAAATCCAATATATTGAGGAATTAACCATCTTACTTGATTTTGGCTCTTGGGATTATAATTAACTTGTGCTTCGGGTTTAATTGAGATCGTTTTCGTTGGAACGAATGTCGTGTCTTGATTAGCTTTAAACATCTTTTATATAATAGGATATATATTTTTTTTTTTGAATAAATTTAAAATTAAAATATTTTAATGATTTCCTAAATAATTAAAATATTCTTAAACATTTTTTAAAAATGCCTTTTTTGGCATTATTTTTATATATATATTATGCCAAAAGTGGCATTTTTAAAAAGCGGTCATTGAAGCGGGAGTGTCAATAACGGCATCATACGATGGAAGAACCATTTCACCTTTTGAAGAAGCAACAAGTGGTTTTGGTGCGGGAGGTGGTTTAGATGGATGATGAAATAATTCATATAATCCTATACCAATTCCAGTTAAAAGACCAATTGGTCCCAATGCTTCGGCTCCCACTCCTAATGCTCCTAATACGGCACTTCCTGTTTCTCCTGCTGTTTCTGTTGCGGTGGTTGTTAATGCTTCGGCACCAGTTTCTTCGGCGGTTTCTGCGGTTAATGCTTCGGGATCTGTGCCTTGAAGTTGATTTTGAATATCTGTTTGTTGAAGACCTGTGGAAGTTTCTCCACTTGTTCCAGCTCCACCCGATGTTGATGGTTGAGGTTCGGCACTTTGACCCATTTGCGACATTTCTTGTGATGGTGGAGGATTTTCAACAAAATCTTCGGGTTCGGGTTGAACATCATCGGTTGATGTTGGGTTTGAATTTGTTTGTTCAGAAAATGAAGTTTCTTCGGCATCACCATCCGCCCCAGTCTGTGCGGGTTGAGAATTTGTGTTCATATCTTGAAGTTCAAAACCACTTTCCCCACCAACATTTGTTTCGGCTTCAAGATTAGGTTCAACAACTTCGGTTCCATCTCCTAATGTTTCCCCACCAACATCTTCAACATTATCGGCATTTCCCGTGGAACTACCTTCACCGCCAGTAGGTTCGGTTTCAGGATCACCCCCTTCATCATTTCCATCTTCATCACTTGGATTTTTATCTCCTTTATTAAAATATTTATTTCTAAATGCATTAACTGAATATGTAAGGGCTTTGCCTCCCACGTAAGCCGCACCAATACCATCGGCAACTTTTCTCCCACTTTCTAATTTTAGGGTTGCTAAATCAACTTTTTCTTTCCAGTTCTGAAAAAAAGCATTATCGTAATTTTGAACATAATTATTCATGGAATCTTGTGAACTGCCATAAGATTGAATTGTTGCTTGTAAATCCGCAAGTCCTTTTGACATCTTTTAATATAATAATAGATATTATTTTTTTTAAAATAATATTTATTAGTGAAAAATTTAAATAAAATAACTTAACGTTTATTCTTTCCTTTTGATTTTTGATAAGCAGCTTTTACTTTAGGGTCTTTGATTGCTTCATTATATTTCATATTGTTTTTTTTAGCATATGACTTTACAAATTCAATCCAAGAGTTCATTTTATTATATAATTAGATATTATTTTTTTTAAAATATTTATTTTAATTAATCTTTTTTGGCATATAATTCCTGCTGCGCAACTGAATGTCCCATTTTATCCGCTACTTCTTGTTTTTCTGAAAGCTTTGGTGGAAATTTAGCAGTTATAAAGATATGTCTGATCATTGAACTTGAAATGTTGTTTTTTCCTGTTGGTTCAAAAACCTTATTTAAATATTTTGTTAAACCATTTGATGTCATGGGTTCTTTTTTAGAATTTAAAAGAAGATTATCGGTCTTATTAAATTTTAACCAAATGTTAAGTACCGAATTTAATTTCTTTCCAACAGGAATTAATTTAGTTCCATATTTCCCCGCTGTTTTATATTCTCCAAGACTAAATGTTTTTGTATTTCTTGATTTATTAATTAAATAATTTTGTTTCTTTTTTTCTTCATCTGATAATTTATCATAATCCTTTGTTGAAATAATTTTCATTAAATAATCATTCCTTAATGGTGGATTATCATCAAGAATATATAATGAACTAACAACCCATTTTTGAAGAAGGTCAAATTCTTTATTTGTTAAACTTTCGGGATCTTTTGTGAATATATTTTTTTCATTTAATTCATTCCTATATTTTCTCATAACTTTTCTTAATTTATCTAATGAAACCCAATTTTTATCTTGTGTTTCTGATTTCCTTTGTGTTTCCATTTCTTGATTGAATTTTTTGGCAAGGTCTTCCATCTCATTTCTATAATATTTAATTAGTTCATCATCTTCATCCATTGCCATCAATGAAACAACAATTGATGCCAAATAAGATTTTCTTGTTGAAAGCTTCTTTTCATCAATTGCTTTCATTACTTCTTTTTTATCTTTTAAGAATTTGAGATTTTCAACTTCTTTGTCAAACATCAATTTATGAAGTTTATTAATGTTAAAAACATAAGCATTAAGAGAACTTTCTCTTATTGATCTTTTTTCATTAATTTTGGATTTTAAAGTTTCCAAGAATGTCATTTTATTATAATATAAGATATTATTTTTTATATAAAAATCTAAAATAAAACTTATAATATTTATGTTTCATCAAAATATTATAAATTAAGGATGCCACTTTTGGCATAATATCTTATAGTAAATAATGCCAAAAAAGGCACCAAATTAATAAGATAAATAAACATTAAAATTGTCAGTTGATCCACCATTATTTGTTGTTCTTACTCTAATAAATGTCGGTTTAAAATCTTTAATATTTCCAAATCTTGAATAAACTCCATCTTCACTTTCAATAAATTTTGAATTAAGTTGAATTGTTTCAAATAAAGTCCCGTCGTTAGAAACTTCTATATCAACTCCGATTTGATTTGATAATATTATTCCGTTTGACTGAACCCACCAAGAAACATTTCCGTGTGAATTATCAACTCTTACAACATCCGACAAAGTATTTGTTGAAGTAGGAAGCGAAACATTTTTTAATATATGGTCATGATGAATTACATCATCGTTAATAAATCCAATTAATTCCAATTTTCTTTTGAAAGGCTCGGTTCCATACGAAGGATCATAACAGGAAAATCCCAATTCCTGAATTCCAACATTAACAAACAATGGGGATGCCCCACTATCTGTCCCCAAAGCAAAATAAAGAATTTCTTCATCATCTAAACATTCTCCAATTTTATTTTCAGTACTTAACAATATTGAACGATTTGAAAACCATTTATCATTGTCTTCGGGAATAGTTTTTCCGAAAAAATAACATTCTTCACCCAATCCAATTTTGGCGGTGTTTAAATCAATAACATAATCAACTTTGGAATGATAAAAGGCACCAGCATCCCCCGAACCTGTTGGTTTGGTGTAGATATGAAGGAAAGGAATATTACGAATATCATTGACATAACTATCAATAAACATTTTAGCATATAAATATTGAACATCACCCAATTTTAATGTTTCTTGTGATCCATCAAAAAAATATAAATTTAATTTATCATTCAAACTTTTATTTTGATAATACCAACCATCCCTTCTCATTCTATCTTCAATCGGCGGTGGATTACTATCAGCCCAAACGGGGGATCCGTGAATTAAATTGACTTGTGATTTGCCATCATTAATTTTGTCTTTATTTCTAATTGAATAAACATTTGAATTTATATGTTTTATATCTTCTTGGATTAAATTTGAAACTTTAAGGTTTTCTTCCGTATCCAGACTGATATTTCTTAAAATGTTATTTGATATTGAAACAATGTGATTATTATTAACCCTTTTACTTGACATCTTTTAATATAACAATAGATATTTTAATTTAATATAATTTTTATTAACTGAATTTTTTGAGTTTCATCTAACTCCATATTTTGAAAATGTTCTTTAAAATAATCAACGGGATTTATAAAAATGCTTTTCAAATTAGTTGTTTCAATGACACTTTCAATCGTGGTTTGAGCTTCTGTAATATTTGAAATAAAATGATAATTATCATTAAATAAGTATTTAACATGATCTTCATTTTTACAAACTAATATTTTATTATTATCAATAACTTCAACTTTAATGTTAGTTTTTAAAATTAAACATAATTCTTCCAACCAATCTTTTTTTGAAATAAAATAAGAATTAATTGATTTCATTATTTCAAGACAAGCATCTTTTCCCCTTTTATTTGATCCACTTAATCGTGGATATATTGATTTTTTTGAATTATATTTTATTTCTAAATTATTCATATTATCAATATAAGTGGTCATTCTATCAAAATCATTGTCAAAACATTTTGGAACAATATAAATCATTTATATATATATATATAAATGATATATTTTTAATATGTTTATTTTGACATCGCCACTTTATTATAAATTAAGGATGCCACTTTTGGCATAATATATATATTAAAATATTGCCAAATGTGGCATCGCCACTATATAATAAAAATCAAATTTTATCATATAGGTCTTTATCTGCAGTTTTGCTTGTTTTCCCACCCATAACAAAACTATACACACGACTTTGAGCCCATTGTTCTTTACTCATTTTTTTAGATCTATCTAATACACTAAAATCCTTTTTACCAGATTTTAATCTTACACTTGCGATATTAGTTTTCCAAGCACCAACCCCCCTGTTATAAACTTGTTGTAGAATAGATTTCTTTATTTTTGTTTTTTTACTAATTGAATTTAAATCATGACTTTCTCCCTTTTTAAATCCATATTTAATATTATACTTTTCTTTATAAGAACTCATTGTCTTTTATATAATATTAGAGATTATTTTTTCAACTATTAAATCAATATTTGGTGGAAAATGAATTCTTGGATAATCACGAATTTCTTTTTTAAATTCTGTTTTTGAAGTTATTAAAATATTAGATCCATTATTTTCAATAAATGTTTTCTCCGTTATTTTTTCAATATGTTTATAAATTTCAAATTCATCATTTAGATCTTTGAAATGGTTCTTAATAAGCTTTGATGTTGGATGTTCTAACCCTTTATAATTATATAATATAAGACTTACAATTTCATATGGTAAATACATACTCCTATTTATTATAATAAAAGATATTTTAAATAAAAATCAATTTTATATAAAATTAAGAATAAATCTAATATTATATATAGTGAGGATATTGGATTTATTATATATTTAAGAATAAAAAAATTTTTTTATTCTTAAATATATAATAAATCCAATGAATAAAACCAAATATATATAAAAGTATAATAAAAATGTGAATAAATCCAATATATTATATAATAATCAATATATAATATAATGAACAGATGCCACATTTGGCACTTAAACATAAAATTCATCGTCAAGAAACATGAATGCTGATTCATTTGTATTTGTTGATTTGTTGTCATCGAATCCAAACTTATATTTTCCCCAATCAACCATTTCTTCATTTGAGTAACTCATCACATCATAAACATATTTGAAAAAGTCTTTGTTGAGTGTGTTAATTGTCATTCTCTTTTTATTAACTTGTTTTCTTTCTGTGTTGAATAGATTTGTTTTTTTAAATTTCATTTTATCATTTCCACTTTCAATCTGGTCTTCTGTTGGGTAATATCTAATTTTGTTATTTCCACCAAATGATTTTTTCATTATCTTTTCAATCATCATTTGACAATCTTCTTTCTTTGTGAGATTTGGTTTTTTTTCCATTCTGAATCTAAATGATAGTTCCAATTTTTCCATCCATCCATTTGCCTCACTGTCACTCAATTTCTTTTTTGGAATAATATCAAGTTTGTTTTCACATCCAACGGATTTCATGAACTGTTCAAGAAGTAGAATTTTAAATTCATTTGATTTAACTTTAAGAACATTAAATTCTTCTTTATCTTGAAGTCTTGAATCAATATCATTTCCACTCTTGGTCATGTAACTTCTAATATTTAAGAATTTTTGAAGTGAAGATTGATTCACAAACAAATCACAATAATCTTCGAATTTATCTTCTGGAATTTTAAGAATCTCATTAATTTTGGAATATTTTGGATGATTCTTGTCAAATGAATCAATTTCTTTGTTTTTCTGTTTCTTTTCAAGTGTGTTAATTTGACTTGATTTTGTTTGTGAAACACTTGATTCCATTGGTTTAAATCCTCTTTCTTCAAGAAGAATGTTGAAGTGACAAAATTTATTTGTGTTTTGACAATCTTCATTATACTCCATAATTGAAAGAGTTTTCATGAATAATTCACAAGATTCTTCGTCACAAATTTCTTCCCAAACTGACATTTCATCATATCTTTTATTAACTTCTTGTACATCTTTAATATCAATAAATTTAGGTTCATTAAAGTTCTTTTTAAAGAAAATATAATGAAGTTGTTTGATGTCACGACAACGGGCGATTTGTTGAAGCATTGAACGGGGTGAGATTGTGTGTTCTTTGAAAATACCGAAAACATCTCTTTTCATTGTAGAATCTAAACCATATACAATCTTTGGACTGAAAATGACTCTATCCCATTCATCAAGATTAGGCATGAAATCATTTTCCGCACTGATGAAAACAATGAAGCCTTTTTCATCTTGATAAATGTTCATATCATATTTGTTCATCTCTTTTCCATTAATAATGACCGTTTCTTCGTTTTTATGTTCAAGAGGAATAGAATTGAAATGTTCTTCAACCAATGCTTTCCCCAATCTGGCAGAATCTAAACAACAAAGAAATTTATCTTTTTTCTTCATTTCTTCAACCACGTCACTAATGTCAAAATATTCTTTACATGGAACATCTTGATTGTGATTATATGTATTATTAATTTTAATCAAATCCCTTCCACAGAAATCCATAAATTTCAAAGTATATTCATTTAAATCGGCATCAACACAAATGACTTGTTTGGCATTTTTAATGAGCTTTGTGAAGATTTTGAAAATCAATGCTCTTTTTGATGAAAGAGTTGGAGATCTGATGAGATGTTCAACTAATGAAGAATATTCATCAAGAAAGATTGTATAATCTCCAATATCTTCTTTATAATGGGCAAGTTTCATTATACTATCAATTTGAATAACAACACTATTATATTTCGGAATAAATTCTTTTTCAAAATGTTCATACCAAATACAATCAATTCCGTCTTCATGAAAAACTTTATATTGTTCATATGCCAATGTCCTTCTTGAAACAATTGAAATGAATTTTTGTTTTGGAAGAATATCTTTTTTAACAATAGTTGTTTTTCCTGTTCCAGTTCCTGACATAATGGCATAATCATCAGTTATATTAAGTTTAATATGTTTTCCAATTTTATCCCATTCACCTTCTTTGTCAAATGTGATCTTTGGTGAATATGTTGGTTTATATTTTACATAATCAAGAAGTGTTCTTTCTTCAATCTTTGATAAGATATGATTAAAACAATTATATTCATGGAATGCTTTTAATCCATTCCAAATTTTAATATTTTCGGTTTTATCATATTTTTCACCACCATATTTTTTAGAGTATTCATCCCAAATTTCAAAAGCTCCAATTGACTTCATGGCAGTTGTAAAAATTAACCAACCCCAATTTTCTTTAACCCTGTATTCTGTGAAATATTTTGGTTCTACTTCATATAATTTATCACAAATATTCTTAATTTTTTCATCTGTTAAATTATATTTATAATATCCAACTTCATTGGAAACTTGAATTTGTTTTTGGGCTTTAAATTTTGTTGTTTTTTCTCTGTCTTGTTCTGTATAACAATTATTAATCAACCAAACTTTGAGTTCATCTGTTATTTTAATAACTGGTTTATCACATATTATTTCATATGTTCCATAATCTTCGGTTAAATTATATTTTTCTTTGTCTTTATTTGAATAACGAATTGTTGTTCCTGCTCCTACAACGTATTTTTTTGCATATTTTCTGGTTGAGTCAATATCACTTAAAATGTCAATACCATTAGAACAACATTTATTAAATAAATCTTTGTCATATTCGAAAAAAAGGTGAATCCCTCCTTTTCCTGATTTTTGAGTATAAGTTCCAAATTTGGTGTAATCTCTACCAAATGTTTTAATGAATGAATGATTTTCATCCCATTTATAATCGTCTAAATCAATCACAACAATATTGTTAATTTTACCACATGGAATCCCAACTCCACAATTATTTTCAATTTTCTTGTCTTTGTTCCAATATTTGTCTTTGTTTGATGTCTTCCATTCCATACTTGGCGACTTTGAATATTCAATTAATTGAAATTTCACAAATCCATCCATAATGCTTTTATTATTATTAGAGAGATTTTCTTGTTTTTTTATAATTGGAATAAAGATCTTATGACCACTTTTGGGGCATTTAGTCCAATAACCGTCATCTTTCCCCTTAATAATACAAGAGGCACAAAAAACTTTATCGGATCCATCGTATTTTTGAGCTAATTTGTCAGCAACAATTTTTTCACACAAATTACAATTCATAATTTTATAATATAATGGTGATATTCTTTTAAGTATTTTTTCATTTAACTCAATTTTCGATTTTTGTCGAATCATCATTTTATATATATAATAATGATATTTTATTTTTAAATATATTTTTTTTAAAAATAATTAATTAAATTTAAAAATCAAAAAATCTTAATATTTTTTTTTGATTTTTTCACATGAAGAATATTGAATCGTAATAAATTATATATATGACAAAAAACGAAAAAATCATTTAATTTCAATATTCTTAAATTAAATGATATTTTTTAAAATGCCTTTTTTGGCATAATATTAATAAATAAATAATGCCAAAAAAGGCATTTTATAATTTAGGAAATCCATTTCCAACACTATCGGTTTTTATTTGATTAATATTAGACATTGATGAAGCTATTAATTCAACTTGTTCTTTCATCATTCTTCTTTGTTTGGTTTCTTCACCTTCTTTGAATAGTAATGTCATAGCGGTTTTCGGAATTAAATCATCAGCAACCCTTCCATTTGGTCTTCTTATAATAACATTTAGATCATAAACAATTGTGTCATTAACAAGATTTAAATCAATCATAATTGGATATTGTGAAAAATAATTTAATGTTCCCGTTCTTGAATTTGTTGAAAGTTCTTCCGCTGGAATACTAGCAATTATTTTCCCTCTATCTCCTGTTGCTCCATTATATCCTTTAATATTAAAATCAACTAATTCAACAAGAAGATTTGGTTCTCTAATTGTTAATAATGGTTTATGTTGTGAAGTTGTTGGATTTGAAACTTGACCACTTGAATATATATTGAAATTATTAAAACCAATTAATGATGAAATTTGATTAACTACTCTTGAAGCTGGTGTTGGAGCATCTTGATCGGGGAAAGTTCCGCCATTTGATACGAGATCCGCATCTAAAATCGTGCCAAAAATAAATAATGAACTTAATGAAACGGCATTTGATGGGGGATCTGCTTTAAGAAGTGATAAATCAACATAATCGGGATGATCATCATCCATTTCTTCTCCTCCCTGAAATTCAAAATCTAATGGGGGTTGAATTTCTTCACTATCAAATCTCCCCGATTGGAAAATTGTTTTTCTTTCATATCTCCCACCATTTATCATCACGAAACAAGGTCTTAATGGATAGAAATCTTCAATAATATTTTTAGTGATATTATTATTTGCTTGTGCCATTGTAATCAACATTTGTTGTTCTTCATAATTTTTATCCCCATCTTTATCGTGAAGAATAAATAGTTTCATATTTGTTATATTTGAAATCTGAATTTTAACTTGAATATGATCTTTTCCATATTCAAAATTTGTCCAAGCACTGGGAGGTGGATTAGTTCCCGCAATTGTGTTCCAAGTTTGAGGGGTTTTGGTTCCAAAAACATTTTTTGATTGATTTCTCCAATTTGGATTTGGGAAATCTATTGCTCCATTTTTATTCATTTGATTTAATGAAACTTGAATATTATCAAAATTTGCATTATCTTTCACTACAAACATACAATCAAACCCATCGGGAACACTTGTTTTGATAAAAGCATCGGGATTTGTTGGATAATTAGTTTTCCCATTATATAATTGATTTCTTACCCATCCAAGTTTTGATGTTCCATAACCCATCCCAACTTTTGGAATTCCGAGTTTTGGATCGGCTCCATTTTGATAAATATGTAAAGTTCCAGCCTGTCCAATTGGTGTTGTGGCATATCTTGCCCCCGCTTGTAAATCTTGAAGTGTTTGTGTGGTTTCATTATAAAAAACTTCGGAAATATCCCAATTGTTGCTATCTGTGGCATCACTTGTGTCATCTGATCCAATTCCAATATGTCCTTCATCGTCATCGTCAAAATACCAATATTCATTGGCATCACCATTGTCATACATGACAACATAAGTCCAATCATTATTTTTGGCATCTGATCCACCTGCGGGTTCCATTAAAGTGAATGTTCTTGTTGTTCCTCCATTATTTTCTTCCATTTGAATTGCGTCAGTAATGAACCTTTTAGTGAAAGAAGCTAATGGGAAACCTTTTATTGGTTGTAATGTATAAACAACCTCCCCATCATTTGGAAAAATTCCAACATTTGAAGTTATTATATTATTTCCCCCTCCTCTTGTTTGAAATTCATTTGACATTTCGGCACCATTGATTATAACTTCTCCCGTACCATTACCTTCAAAAGAAACCGCTGGGTTTCCCGCATATAAGGAACAAGTATTTTGATTAAAATCAGGAACGGGATTTTGTCCATAATCTATTGTGAAAGCTCCATCACCATCAAATTTTGAGGCATCAAATGAACAAGTCCAAGCACCTTTAAAATTGCCAAGAATTGTTGAATTATTTAATTGTTCTACGATAATTCTTGCTAAGTCTTCACCTGTATATTCTCCCGCTGGAACCACTATTCTATGTTGATTAAATTGAGTTCTTGCTCCAATTCTCCAAGTGAAGGTGTCATTTACTCCTTCAACTACTTCAAAGACTGCGATCTTATTTATTGATAAACTAACAAGTCCGACTTCCGTCCCCTTTCTTAATTCTATTCCATCCTTAAAATTGTTTCTAATTATTGCGGGGTCTGTGCTTGTTGGATTTTGGGCATTATCGGTTGATTGTAAAGTTAATAACGACATCTTTTAATATAATAGGATATATATTTTTTTTTAAAATAAAATAAAATATCTAAATATATTAATAAATAAAAGATGGAATTAACCATGAAAAATTATGAATTAACCGATGTTGAAGAAGGTCAGAACTTAAAAAAATTTAATGACGATGTTAAGAAGGAAATGAAAAAACAAGAAAAACCAAAAACAAAACCACAAGATGTTTTTGTTGGATTTAAAAAAGCACAGAAAACACAAAGAAAAAAAGGTGTGCTTAGATTTAATAAAAAGGAAAATAAAGGTGGTTATTATTAATTTATTCGTAGAATTTATTCTATAATGAAATAATATAATTTTATTCGCAGAATTTATGAATAAAATTATATTATTTTTTTGGTGCCTTTTTTGGCATTATTTATATATTAATATTATGCCAAAAGTGGCATTTTAATTTTTTGATTTAATATCGGTTTTTTGTTTAATTTCTTTTTCATTTTGCGGTGTGAAATCTGTTAAAGGTGGAGGAATTGGGGCTTGTTTGATAATTTTATAAACAACACTTGAATTTTTATTAATGGGAGCGGGTGATCCATCGGGCAACATAATTTGCGTTGTGAAATCTGTTAAAACATAAGGTGTGTCAATCGTATATGTCCAACCTGTGGAAAAGGAATAAAAATAATCTCCCGTGGCATAATTTCTTGATATATATGCCATTGCGGGAACCTTCTGTTGTCCATTTGCTCCGCCAAAAAACTTTGTATTTCTTACAATATCAGAATAAACAACTAAATATGGATAATCTAATTTTGAAGGTAGATTTATAGCGATTAAACTATCACTTTCGGCATTAATATATGTTCCTTCATTTGTTGCGGTTGCTCCCAAGTTTTCCATCTGTTGTCCTTTGGCATTTTTAACAATTGATAATTGATCAGCTCCCGAAATATAAGCATTTGTTGTGAAAGGTTTAACCATATTATTATATTTTTGAGAATACATCACATCGGCTCCGAGAACTGAATTATAATTTCCACGATTAAATTGGTTTTGTCTAAAACCTGTAAATGGGACCAGTTGTTCAGCGGTAAAACCTAACTTATCAAATAATGTGTAAGAAAAAGTTTCGGGAATTTCGGTATCTAATCCTCTTTCATAATTGTCGGTAATATTTGGAAAAAGAACTTGTGTAAGAGCAACCCCACTTTGACTTGATATAACAGGGAATGGAAGTTTTGCTTGAACAATATTAGCATATGGAATTTTAATTCCTGTTGATGCGGTTCCACATATAGCACTATCTAAATTATTAACAACCATACTTTCAATTGATGCTTGTTCATTTGCTTTATCTAATGGTTCTTGAAAAATTCCGTTTCCTGATCTGACTGCAGTGTGAAATTCTTTAAATGCCATTCTAGATGAATTATCATCATAAATTAAAGTTGGATTATCGGCTCCAATCATACAATATGGCATATAAGAATATGTTCTTGTGTTTGGTTCTGTGTGGTCGGGATAAGTTGTGGATCCTAATGCGGGAACTTTTTGTGTTGAAACTACTTTTGAAAGTAAATGGTCATACATACTCGGAGAAACTCCAATAAATTCACCTTGTGCTATGGCGGGAATAACTTTTTTTACTGAATTATTTGCCCCATCGTAGGTTACATGATCAACATTTATAAAAGCGCAAAATGGAACATCTTTCAAACTAGCAACGGGCAGTTTATCTTGTTTATAAAAAACGGGCATAATAGCATAGCCACCATCTTTTGAAAAAGAAATATCACCAAATTTTCCTTCTGAATTTAAAAGTGAAAAATCTGTGTTTAATGGCAATTTCATTGGTCTTGGAGATTTTCCATTTCGGTCAAAACTATCATCCCAAAATGTGAAAACTCTTAAATTATGAGATGTATCATAATTACATTCATTTCGCCAACCAACCAAAGTTTTATGACCATTAACTTCTTGATAAGAATTAGGAATTGAGGGATCTGTAACTCCTTTTCTTACTCTTGGTTGAGATAATAACACTTTTTGTCCAGCGGCACCGCAACTTAATTGATCATTAGCCCTTCCGAATTGAATGGATGTGAAAAATTGCTCAACTTTACTTGCTGTGGATGTTGATGGTGTGAAACCTACTGTTGGAATTTTTGTTCCAAAAAGCATTTCACCCAATCTTTGAACATTTGTAAAATTATAAACTGCATTTGTTGTTATTAAATCACCTTGTTCAATCCATAATGTGCTTAAATTATCTATATTTGATCCATCGGTGAATGATGTTGGATAATCCCATGTTAATCCTGAGTTTTGGTATTCCAATTGATCCAATATGACTAAATTTGTTCCATATTGACCAACATCATTCACGATCTGTTGATCACCCGTATATGTTCCAGCTTGTGACAATAATTCAGGAGTTGCGGGGACATTAGTTGAACAAAAATTTTTTCCCCTACAATCCATAACCTCACAACTAGCAAGAAAACGATCAGGATCTCCGCAAAGCATATTTGAATATAAAAATTCCAATCCTTGTGCTTCTGTGTAATTATCACCTTCCGTTCCATTTTCACCCGCAAATTTTGTTGCCCATCTTCCCGCAAGTCTTCCATCTAATAAATCACCCGTTGATGTTGGCACCGAACGATAAAGTTGATCAGTAATCAAGGAATTCGCATTTTTAACAATATTTTTATTCGCATCTATGGAATATGTTGCCCCACTAACAAATTCTTCATCCCATCCAAATCCATCAGTTGGATTTCCGTTTCTTTGATGAAATTGTTCGGTTATTCTTTGGGCTACATTTTCGGGAGTGTTAAATCCTTCATCAACTGATATTTGAAGTTCAGTTTCAACAAGGTTCGGTGGAACAGGAATTTCCCCCGTTGTCGTTTGAAAACTTTTAAATTCTCTTTCATTATTCATTAAAAACAATCTAATTGGTGAAGTATCATCCAAAGGTTGTGGTGGTTTTGAAAATACTCCCCCACCATCAACTTCCTTATAATCACTCCCGTCTTTATACATTCCTTCAATGCCTCTATATGGATAAGCTTGTTTAAATTTTGTAAATGTTGAAACATCTGTTAAACCATAGTCCAATGTTTGAACATCATCATCTCCATCTTTTATTGTTGTTCCAAATAATGGAAGAGGGCAATTAAATTGTTGTCTATTTGTTATATAAAATTGAAAAGTTAATTTCGCTTTATTATCAACAAATCCCCAAGGATTTCGGATATTATTTTTTCCACTGAATTCAATGGTTTCTTCGGGTGATCCTTTTTGTTGGATCATCGTTGCTTCAACTGAAACTTGATCCCCAACTTCTAATGGAATTCCCGTTTGAATTTGTGTTCTCCATTTATAATTGGGGAAATTAGGTGGGTTATTATTTAAATTTGAATTTCTTAAAGATTTTAATTCATCTTTGAAAGCTATTTCACGATTTGCTTCAATGATTATCGTTTCAGACATATCTTTTAATATAATAAGAGATATTTTTAATTAATTAATATAATTAACCAAAATAATTTCCATATGGATTGTCCAATTTGGGGGGAACCAAAGCAATGGGTGTTGCTTGTGGTTTTACTTTTGGTGTTGGTTGGGGTTTTGGTGGGGTCTCATTCCTTTTCTTACGATCGTAATCATCTTTTAGTTTAAGATAATTTTCCATATGTCCCATAAAATTCATAAATGATAATTTTTCTTTTTCTTCTGATTTTAATCTTTCATCCATTAACTTCTTTTTATGTGAAACATTGAAATCATCAGGTGTGGATTTTTTTTGATTATTTTTTTGTTCTTCTCTTGGTTCTTTAATTTCCATTTTTATTGTTTTTTCTTCATATTTTTTTTGTTCTTGTGTTTTTTTAGGTTTATATGATCTTGGTTTATGTTCTTTTTCAACTTTTTCCAAAGCTTCTTTTTTTGCTCTTGTTTTTTCTTTTTTCTTTTCCAAAGCTAATTTTCTTATTCTGTCTAAATGTGCTTTTTGTTTTTCTGAAAGTTCTTTTTTTGGTTTTTCTTTTTGAATGAATGGTGAATTGTCTTCTTCATTCATATTTTTAACATCTTCAATAGTATCATTGATCGTCTGCGGTGTTGGAGTACTAATTATATCATCATTCATGACTTCTTCAATATCTTCAACAATATCAAGACTTGGAAGGTTGGTGTCCATTTTATAATATAATAAGAAAATAATTTTTTTTTGAAGATCGAAAAATATTATAGAAAAGTGGTATTTCTATAATATTTTTTTTGGTTTTCTATTTTTGGGAATAAATGTGCCACATTTGGCATAATATTAGTAAAAGAAATAATGCCAAATGTGGCATCGCCACTTTATAATAAAAAGATTAATAATA
>WLWG01001265.1_pt1 | contig 23405 bp, 35 predicted proteins | sample 6712871 | NCBI WGS metagenome assembly WLWG01 (sample SAMN12718693, study PRJNA515312) | sponge metagenome | isolation source: marine sponge | host: Mycale hentscheli | place: New Zealand: South Island, Marlborough, Capsize Point | collected 2003-05-01
GCCAATTTGTGAGGCGGTAAATGAGGCTCTATTTAAGTGAACATGAATACCGCAGGTATCAGTATTCCATGCTTTAACATATGTATTGCCATCATTATCAGTCCAACAATCCCATTCGAATAATTTATCTAGTTGTTGTTTATGATATGCTAGGGTACATGGAGCAGTCACCATTTCAAAGCCATTTCTCAATGAGCCATCACCTTTGAATATACAATATCTACCATCAAAGAAATCATCAATCGTTTGAGGAAAATAATCTGGGCAACTGCTTCTCGCTTCCCACTCACATTCAAGTCCACCTACCATAGTTTTGCGAGTTATTCGTGGCTCGTGAGGTAATGACATCTTGGAAAGTCTATCCATGACATCATAGTCATAGCGATACACCCCTTCAAAATTTGAATCGCAATCTTCATCACTATCTTCATCATATTCTGAATAGTCGCAATCCTCATTGTGAACATATTGATTTGAGCTATTATGCCAATAATATTCTGAATCTCTACAATCCTCGCATATTATTTGATCGCCATCATAAGCCGAAACTGAATCGTCATCTGTCATATTGACACCGCAATTATCACAAGAATTTAACTTAAATAATTCTGCTTTTTCATCATTAATTTTATCTAAAAAACATTCCATAAAGCGATAGAATAATCTTATATCTCGATTATCTAGTATTTGATTATAGCGAGTTAGTTTATATTGAAAGTTATGTAATTTATTTTCAAATCTTGTCCATTCGTGATAAGTGAAATATCTAGCTATAAACATATCACAGAAATCACCATCAATTACATCATCAACATTGATATAGTCATTATCCCAATCACGATATTTTCGTTTGGCTTTATTGAACTCTTTATAAAATCTTGCAAGCCATTTAGTATAAGTAGCTCGGCTTTGATTTTCAAACATAAGATCATCAAGTAATAATTTATTATATGTTCTCATTACTTGGTAAGGACTTTTAGTAAACATAGTTTTTGTCTCCCATTTGGTTATGATATAAAATGATTTTTATATCTTGCTATATACAATCGCTTATACATAGCAGGTTATAAAAATTTGTCAAGAATTATCTTTTATAAAGATTATCCAATGCGTTGTAGTCTTTTCTCTCGCACAATGGCACATTATTATTTTCAATAATGTAGCGATCTCTTGCCGATTTCCAATTAATAAATTGGTGTTTAAGCATATTCTCAAAGTTTAATTTAGCTTTTCTTTTATTTATTTCTAATGATATGGCAGTCATATTTTTAACCCCTCGCTAGGATAATGTTGTTTGATTTCTTTAGTACTCATATTAGAAGCTACTGTATAAACAATTTTATGTTTCAGTTTATCTTGTTTCTTGATAACTTCTTTTATTAATTGTTCTCTAATTGATCTCATTATTTTACCTCGCTTTCATTATCTGCTGGATAATAGTAATTCTTACCCAAATATTTGAGTAGCCCGTTGATTCGTTTTCTTAATTGCTCATGGACTTGTGCGATTTCCTTCTCGCTAATTTTGGTAGTATCTTCGTCAATAGATTCTATCCAAAAATCTTTTTTCATTTCCATAGCGTCAATTAACAATTCTTTAGCGAATTGGTTAGGGGTGTATTTTTTATCGTAGTAAGTAATAGCCATTATGCTACCTCGCTTTCGTCTTGGTTTGTAAAATGTGAATTATCGTAGTTAGTATCTGACAAGAACTCATCACAATCATAGCTGTCAAATTCTTCGATTAGTAATTGAAGTAATTTCATATTTTCCATTATGCCACCTCAATCCCAAACTCTTGTTTCAAGTAGCTTTGAAGCCTTTGCTTATTTCTGCCTGTTGCTTTTTGCCATTGATACAACATTTCACTTTGAATTGCCGTTAGTGAACCCCAATGATCGTATTGGCTTTTCTCACTCGCATAGACAGGTGCTTGGGGCTTGCGATATTGTTTAGGTTGCTCGACATATCTATTGACATATGGTTGTCGATATACTGATGATATTTTCATTATGCCACCTCACTTTCTAATGATTCTAAATGAACATCTTTTTTCATTGAACAGTAGATATCATCTACTGTATTCAGATCATCTAGTTTTTCAAGTATCATTCTTAAATATGCAGATTGCATATCCAATGACAATTTGAAAAATTCTTGATCGGCATTTGCCACCGCATTTTTTGGAGCGTCATGGTACATAGTTTTTTTCCTTTATTAAAATTCTAATTTAGAATCATTCTAAACTAGGTATCTCTTGGAGATGTCCCCATTATGCACACATTGAAAAAAATGTCTAATCAAGAATTATTACAGAATATTACAACACCCCAACATACGTTTGTTCACGTTTTGTTCTTATTTTCCAATATATTCCAGAGTTGTGCCTTATTCTTGCCACAATTTATTCCAGCTCAGATGTTCATGGTTTGTTCTCATAGGCGACCTAGTGGTACTATTGCACATTAGAATCATTCTAAAGTGGGGTTTCGCTGGATAGGGGGTGGGTATGATGTCAGACCCCCCACCCAAAAAATTTAGCTAGTGCCTGTGTATACTAATGCGTGTAAAAAAATTTTAGCAAATTTTGAACTTTTTTTCAAAAGTGAAGTGCGGCCCCCCTATTTAAGTGGGGGAGGAAGCATCGCGTGAGAGTGAGAGTGTATATAGGATGCCCATGTGATCCTCCCCCGTACAGGAGACGTGACACATTGCGTGCCACACCAACATTATATCCTAACGCCTCTTGCATTGCAACCTTTATTATTGTATAATTCACATATGGCCGAAGATAACACAGATGCACTTAAACCGCTAACCGGCAAACAAGAACTTTTCTGTCAAGAATTCATTAAAGATCTTAATGCTGTACAAGCGGCGGTTCGGGCGGGATATCTACCTCAGCATGCAAAAAAGAATGCTTATACTTTTTTGAGGCATGCGGGCATATCAGCGCGAATATCTGAACTAAAGGCCGACTCAATGAAACGTACGAAGATTGAGGCGGATGACATACTGCGCAGACTTATACGTATCGCTGAAAGAACAGAACAAGAGGGCGATTATAATGCTGCCATCCGTTCCCTTGAGCTCCTTGGTAAACACCAGGCTCTATGGACTGATAAAAACATCACGGAGATTACAAATGCATTTGCTACTGGAAACAGTGACGAGGATATCCAACGTGATGTGGAGCGCTTACAAAAAATAGCAGCCCCAAAACTAAAAATAGTTAAAGGAAAATAACAATGAAAAGATATTTTCAATTTAAACATTACGACTGGAGATGGCGCGCGCAAACCATATTTAACATTGCGGTGATCATTTCTGTTATAACAATAGGAGTAAACATATGGTAGATTCAGCAATGAGCAAAATGCAAAAAGACAAACAGCCTATGCTAACTAAGAAACAAAAAACTTTACCAGAGGCTTTAAAGAAAAAGATAATTGAATCTAAAAAATCTGGCGCAGGTTATTCTGGTGATTAACAATTAGTTTTATTTGATAGAACAAAAACCCCCTCCCCCTAAAGAAGACCCGCCCAATGCTCTAGATGAGTTTTGGAAACACTTGGGGTGTGATCCTAAGACGGGCAAACAATATAAAAGGAGAGAAGATGAAGGGTAAATTACTACAACCAAATTTAGATTTATACGATCCATCAAAGCCGATACCGGATTTGTGGAAGCACCTGGCTTTATGGGGGCACCATGCATATGTCATTGTCGAAGGAAGATAGAGACGCAGCAACCAGGCTAGCCATCATAACTGCGCGGGACGATTTACTTGCGTTTATTATGTTGATGAACCCAGGCTTTAGTGTGGGCCCGCATCACCGTGTATTGTGTGATGAGTTAATGAAATTAGAAAAAAATGAGATTGATCGTCTCATGATTTTTATTTCACCTCGTGCATCTAAATCTTTAATTACTTCTACATACTTTCCAGCGTGGGCTCTAGGACGTAACCCATACTGGCAAGAGATTGCTGTGTCTCACAGTGATGATCTTGCAACTCGTTTCGGTAGATCTATTCGTGATATTATAACTTCAACTGCATATCAAACGATCTTTCCTAAAATAAATATTCGTAAAGATAACCGCTCGGCAAACAGTTGGGCATTAGAACATAACAAGAATCAAGCTGGCTCGTTTCTCGCAGCCGGTTCTGGATCTGGTATTGCAGGTTTTGGTGCCCATCTAGCTATAATTGATGACCCTATATCCGAGCAAGATGCTTATTCAAAGACTCGAAGAGAACATTTGAATAACTGGTACGCTTCAGGACTACGTACAAGGCTTATGCCTGGTGGTAAAATCGTGCTAGTGATGACCAGATGGCATGAAAATGACTTAGCTGGTCATCTTTTAAAAGCAGAAGATAGCGGAGTTATGGCAGATAAGTGGTCTGTTGTTAGTATTCCTGCCCTAAATACCACAGATTCTGGTAAAAAACTTACAAAAGGTAGGACAGATCTCATAAATCAGGGCTATTTAACAGAAGAATACCCTAAAATTAAACGTGGTGAGTCTTTTTGGCCTGCATCTGACCAGAAAGATGGGTTCTGTTGGACTACTGAAGAGCTTATTCGTACTAAAAACAACACACCTGCCTTTAAATTTGATGCATTATACATGCAAGCACCTACAAATGAGGAAGGTGGCATCATTAAAGACAAATGGTGGCAAGATTGGGACAAACCTAGCCCACCTGAGTGCGAATATATCATACAATCATGGGATACTGCGTTCTCTACCCGTACTACAGCCGATTATTCTGCAGTAACTACGTGGGGAATCTTTAATTCTGGCTTTGATATGCCCAATGTAGTACTATTAGGGGCAGAAAGAGGACGTTGGGACTTCCCAACCCTACGTGAAAAGGTAGTTAGTAAGTTTGATCAGCATGATCCTGATACAGTATTGATTGAGAAGAAAGCATCTGGACAATCTTTGATTCAAGACTTACGTATGACTGGTATTCCTATACAAGATTACCAACCTGATAGAGATAAAGTAGCTAGAACTTATGCTATTACTTCATTGTTCCACAACGGTAGAATTTATGCCCCCTTTAACAAGGCATGGGCTAAAGAAGTAATGGACGAAGCAAGAACCTTCCCATCAGGGGCGCACGATGACTATATGGATACTTTAACACAAGCATTATTATGGATTCGTAACGGTGGATACGTTACACACAAAGACGATACGTGGCTTGACAAAGCGGAAGAAAGTATTTATAATAGAAACCGTAGAGCATTTTATTAATAGGGAGACTTAAAGGAAACAAAATGGCAATCGAAAAAGTTATTACTCCAGATTTGGATACACCTACAGTTGAAATACCAACTGACGAAGATATACAACTAGATGAAGCAGGCAATGCAGAAGTAACACTGCAAGATGATCAAGCTATGGCTGAGGCAGAAGCAATGGGTCTTATGGATGACATGATGATGCCTATGGCAACTGAGCATGATGCAAACTTAGTTGAGTTTATGGACGAGCAAGATATTACAGAACTTGCTAATGAATTGTATGAAGGATATCAAACAGATAAAGAAGCTCGTGGTGAATATGATGAGATTGCAGAAGATGGTGTTAATTTATTAGGATTATCTTACGATGATTCTAGTCAACCTTTTCCTGGAGCATGCGGATCTACACATCCAGTTCTTGCACAATCAGTAGTTAAGTTCCAAGCAAAAGCTTTTAAAGAATTATTTCCAACAGAAGGTCCAGTTCGTACTCGTATTATGGGTGTACAGACTGATCAAAAGATGCAACAAGCTAATCGTGTTAGAGATTTCATGAATTGGCAAACACAAATTCAAATGCCAGAGTATGGTCCTGAGTTAGATCGTTTATTATTTCATACGGCTTTATATGGTTCTGCATTTAAAAAAACTTATTGGGACGCAACTTTAAATAGACCACGCACTGAATATATTAAAGCACAAGATTTTTATGTAGACTATTATGCATCTAATTTAGAAACAGCAGAACGTTTTACACACAGATACACACTCTCTTCAAATCAAATTAGAAAATTACAATTAGCAAAATTATTTGCTGACATAGAATATTCAGAAGATTCAGAAATATCAGAATCAGCTGCAGACGATGCAGCAAACGAAGCTGTTGGTTTAAGTAAGCCTGGCAACAATAGTGAGCGAGTAGAAATTTTAGAGATGCATGTAGATGCAGATGTTCCTGGTTTTGAAGATCCTACTGGAGTTAAACTTCCTTACATTGTTTACATGACTGCAGATCAAAAAGTTTTATCTATTAGAAGAAACTGGGACTTAGAAGATCCATTCAGAAAAAAGAAATTATATTTTACACACTATACTATGATACCTGGTTTAGGTTTTTATGGTTATGGTTATTTACATTTAATTGGTGGTTTAACAAAAACCGCAACTTCATCAATGCGCCAGCTTATTGACGCTGGAACATTCGCAAATTTACCAGGAGGATTCAAAGCTCACGGATTACGTGTCTTAGCACCCGATGAACCTATTGCCCCTGGTGAATGGCGTGAAGTAAATAGTCCGGCTGGTGATCTTGGAAAGTCTCTACAACCTTTGCCATTTAAAGAACCGTCAAGTACATTATTTAACCTAATGCAATATGTAACTAACGCCGCACGTGAGTTTGCAGATGCCACAGATAATGTGGTAGAATCTGGAAGCAATTACGGACCGGTCGGAACCACTATGGCTTTACTAGAACAGTCTAGTAAATTGTTTGCAGCGGTACATAAACGTATGCATGAAGCACAAACTAAAGATTTAAGAATTCTTGCAAGATTAGATCAAGAGTATTTACCAAATGTATATCCTTACGAAGTAGCAGGTGGGGCACAGCAAGTATTTAGTCAAGACTTTAATTTAAAAAGCATTGATGTAATACCTGTATCAGATCCTAATATGCCTACAGAGGCGCATCGTATTGCTAAAATAAATGCAATTATGTCTATAGCACAACAGAATCCAGGACAATACAACATGCAATTAATTAGTCAAGAATTATTTTCTGCTATGGGTGTTGAAGATCCTAAAAGATATTTAGCACAATCACAACCTCCGTTTACTGGAGACCCTATTACTGAGAACATGATGGCTATGAAAGGCACGCCTTTAAAAGCTAGAGTAGATCAAAATCATGATGCGCATATTATTGTACATGGAACTATGTTACAGAATCCAGCATATAATGAAAATAGACAGATGGCACAAATATTAATGGCACATATTCAAGAACATTTATCTATGAAGTATAGACAAGAAATGGCTCAGATGATTCCTGATCCACAAATGCAACAAATGATTATGTCTAGTCCTATGGAACAACAGCCTGGTCAACCTGGGCAACCTGGTCAAATGCCACCACAACAACTTCCACCTGAATTAGAAAATCAAATAGCAATGATGTCAGCTGAAGCTTCAGATAAAGTATTACAACTTGATGAAGAAAAAGCTAAGATCATGGCAGGTGAAAAGAAAGATCCTCAAATTGAATTACAAGAAAAAGATCTTGCTTTACGTGCACAAAAAATGATGAATGATTTAAAAGTTCATGAAGATAAAATGGCTTTAGAAGAAGCACAAACTATTATTCAAGATGAAAACAAAGATGAAGATCGTAAACTAAAAGAAGATAAAATGATGATGGATCAAATGAATAAAGAAAGTGAAATGAAACAAGAGCTAGTAGAAAAAGCAATGGACGTTGCTACACAAACAGGAGCTAGCTCAATTAAAATTAGCGGAGAGATTTAATGATTTGGATTCTTACTGTTATGATGTGGTACGGGGGAGAAGAGACTAGAAACAGTTACCTTCAAGAAATACAATTTGGTTCTGAAGATGCTTGTCAACAATATTTATTTGATAATAAAGTTACATTAGTAGATAGTTTATTATTAAAGTTTAGAAACGTAGATGGAATGTCAATGCAGTCATTTGAATATTTTTGTGAAGGCAAATTCGTAGAACTAGATGAAGTATGAAAAGATTAGACGTAGATGAAAACACCGCTATCTCAATGCCAGCGCGTAACCTTATTACTATTATTGGCGCTTGTCTTGTGGGTGCTTGGTTCGGGTTTGGAGTCATTGAGCGACTTAATAGTATAGAGTCAAATATATTATTAATGGAAAAAGATTTAGAAGCTGCAAATAATTTTATAGACGGAGTTCCCAAAGGAAACATGGTCAGTCCACAGGTCCAGGAGCTCTACATGTTGGTTGAATATCTTGGTGAGAATGTAGAAAAATTAAAAGAACAGATGGAAGCAGAAATACCTATGATACTTAAGAATGATATGATCATACAATTTCATGAAGAAAGGCTAATAGATTTAGAGGCTAAACAAAATGGAAACCATTAAAGTTGTATTTGCAATACTCATGATACAAAATGGCTCAACAATAGAGATGGTACCTACAGAGGGACTAAGCGATTGTCTTAAGCAAAAGCGCACTATATCTCGTAACATTGGAGAAGACCAAGAAGGTATATACATGAGCTGCAAAGAAGTAGAAGCAATTGTATACGAAGACATGGGTCGATTAAAAATTAAAAAGATTATAAAATGATAACAAGGGCACAAACAAAAATGACAACTAAAAGAAAACCAGCAACTAAATCAAAATCAACAGTTAACAAAGCAGGTAATTATACTAAGCCTGGAATGCGTAAGAAGATATTTAATAGAATAAAATCTCAAGCATCTCATGGTACTGCAGCTGGACAATGGTCTGCTCGTAAAGCACAAGCATTAGCTAAAGCTTATAAAAAAGCAGGCGGTGGATACAAAAGCTAATGTTTAAAATAAAACCTGTTAAAGTAGGAAAAGAATGGATAACATCTACATATAAAAATTTTCCTATAAGCAGATTGAAAGAATTATATAATGGTAAAAAGAAAAGACCCAAAGATAGGGACAGGTAAAAAACCAAAAGGGTCAGGCCGTAGATTGTATACGGATGAAAATCCAAAAGACACAGTTGGAATTAAATATGCAACTCCAACAGATGCAAGAAAGACTGCGGCAAAAGTAAAGAAGATTAATAAACCATATGCTCGTAAGATACAGATACTTACAGTTATGGAACAAAGAAGTAAAGTTGCTGGTAAAACACAACAAGCTTCTATAGCTAAAAAAGCAAAGGAAAGTTTAAAAAGAAAACATGGCACTAAAAAAAAGTCAAAAAAGTCTTAAGAATTGGGGCAAACAAAAGTGGCGTACTAAGTCAGGGAAAAAATCTTCTGAGACTGGTGAGCGTTATCTTCCTGAAAAAGCTATTAAATCTTTATCAGCTAAAGAATATGCAGCAACTACTGCAGCTAAAAGAAAAGGTACTAAAAAAGGTAAACAGTTTGTTAAACAACCAAAGACTATTGCAAAGAAAACAAGGAGATATAGATGAGTAAAGATTCAAGATTAACTAGAGCAGGGGTGTCAGGTTTTAATAAACCTAAAAGAACTCCTAGCCATCCAAAGAAATCACACGTAGTGGTTGCTAAAGAAGGTTCTAAGATTAAAACAATACGATTTGGAGAGCAAGGAGCTAGCACTGCAGGTAAACCTAAAGCTGGAGAGTCTGCTAGAATGAAAGCTAAACGTAAATCATTTAAAGCTAGACATCGTAAAAATATATCAAAAGGTAAAATGTCAGCAGCCTATTGGGCTGATAAAGTAAAGTGGTAGGAGAGAACCATGGCATATTTAAATCATAACATACCGCCGTTCTCGGCATACATTAAAAACGAATATCTTTTTGATCATACAAAGGGGCACGGTGAGCACACGTTCTGTGATGTACATTGTGTAGCTTCATTAGAGCGTAGAGCTTTATTGTTTGAATGTTTATTACCTAACGGAGTTAATTGGACACGTAGGCCTATACACGCTTTTGTGTGGAAGAAGGATGCTCCTAAACATGAATTAAATATTCATCAATACTGGGATTGTTTTTCTCCTTATGTTAATGTACAGCGTAGAAATAGATTAGCAAATTGTAGAGCTGAGTTAGTAGATTGTAAAGGTGTTAAACGTAAAGGCACTTATATGTTTACTATTGACTGGGCATGGGAAGATAAAGCTTCTTTCTTAGATACAAACTTTTCAGAAGATCCAGAACACAAATGCGCACACATGTTTAGAATGGATGAAGGAAACTTCTTTGCATATCCAAACAATAGAATTATATGGTATGATGATGCATATATGGAAGAACGTATAAAAGAAAATCCTGGATATTTAATTGATCAAAACTTTTACACGGTGGAGAATACTCGTGAAGATTCATGGACTGATGATTCTTACATGACACAATTTGAACGTGAGAAGTGAAAATATTCTTTGACCACATTGCTGGTAAGTTAACTAATTACGATTTAATATATTCTTTAATATTAGCTAAGTTTGATTTAGATGAATATGATTATGCTTTAGATAATGGATGGATTCCTTTATCTTGGTATCATACTAAACTAGATGGACAGACTTGGATTAATGCCAGGGGAGCTAGATTAGATTTAACTAAATTTAAATTTAATAAAAACAAAAGATATAAATTAAAAAAAGATAATATATCTGTAAAAATATTTAACAAGTTAACCGATGAACTTGAAGATACGTTAGCTGGCATTTACAAAAAATATGTAAGATATAAAAACTTTCATGAAACAAATAACGAAGAAGAAAGTGAAGAGTTTTATCGTGATGATCCAATTGATTGGAAATACTTTGTATACTATCAAGATGATAAACCTATAGCTTTTACAGAACTAATTACATTTAATAAACATTTAGTTACAGGACAATTTGCTTGGGACTACGAAGATCCTAAGTTAGGTATGGGTTCATTTGCTACGCTCTATGAAATAAAATGGGCATTAGATAATGGCTATGACAAATACTATCTGTCATACGCTTATGAAAATAGTAGTATGTATAAATCTAAATATGATGGCTTTGAGTTTTGGACTGGCAGGGAGTGGTTAGACAATAAAAAATTATACGAACAGCTTTGTATTAATGACAATAGAATAAAGAACTTTGCGGATCTTAACGACTATCAAGAAACGTACTTTAAGCTACTTGACAATGTGAAGTAATTTCTATATAATTAGTTTGACCGCCAAATGGGGTCTAAATTAATTTTGCTTGAAAGGAAATTATTATGATCAAGACACTTAACCTAATGAATTGGGAACCATACAGACCTTTTACTGTTGGCTTTGATTCATTCTTAGATAAACTCCACTCCATACAAATGGACGCTCCGAGTTATCCACCTTACAATATCAGAAAAACAGATGACTTTAATTATATAATTGAACTGGCTTTAGCTGGCTTCGATAAGAAAGATATTGAAGTTACCTATGCTGATAATACATTAACCATTAAATCTAATTATGACTACACTACAACAAAGAATAAAGAGAAAGCTAAGGAACTTACGCATAAAGGTATATCTCAGCGTGCTTTTACTCGTAGCTTTTGCCTTGCTGATGATGTGGTTGTAAATGGAGCAGAACTAATAAATGGTATGCTTACTATACAATTAGAAAAGATTGTACCAGAAGAAAAGAAACCAAAGACAATTAAGATTAAATAACTTTAACTTGCCCCCCTTACAGGAGAATATATGAACGCAAGTACATTTAAAGAAAAAGTAGATGCAATACTTACTGAAGCTATCGAAGTAAACCAACAACAAGTAGTTGGCGGAGCGGCTGAAGATTTTGCAACTTATAGATATTTAGTTGGTGTTGGACAAACATTAGCTGATATGAAAGATCGTTTTCATCAAGAGTATGTGAAGATGATTAAACAAGAAACAGGAGAATAATATGTCAAAAAAGAAAAATAGTTTACCAGCACCAGCTGGTTTTAGGATATTGCTTAAGCCTAGAGAACTTCAAGAGAAGACAGCAGGGGGCATTATTTTAGTTGATGAGACTAAACATCATCAAAAGTTAGCCACTAATATATCACAAGTTGTTGCAATGGGGCCTGATTGTTATGAGGATAAGTCCCAAAAATGGTGTGATGTAGGAGATTGGGTGCTTACTGGTAAGTACGTTGGAAGCAAACTTAGATATGACGAAGAAGATTATGTAATCATTAATGATGATGAAGTAATTGGGCTTGTTCCAGATCCCGACAAAATTTCACTAAAATAAAAATAACCCTTGCATTCTGCTACAATATGTTGTAAAATTACAGCATACTAATCAATAGTAGATAGCGTTAAACGTGGGTCGCACCCAAGGAAAGGTCTGATATGATAGACGAACGAATAGAAGATACAGTTGAAGAAGCCGATGAGGTTATAATAGACTTATCTGAAAATGAAGGAGATACTCCTGAAGAGTCAAATAATACTGAGACTCCAGTCACAGGAATAGAAACCGTAGCTGAAGAGACGGAAGAAGTAGAGGAAGAAGAAAAAGAAACATCTGAAGAGCCTACTGAAACTGAACCAGAAGCTGAGGAAGAAGATACTGAAGATTCAAAGAAAGTATTTGGCAAGCGCGCTGAAAAACGGATAAAGCGGCTTGTTGCACAAAAGAAGGAACTTGAAGAAAAGTTAAAAGCTGCAGAGCAAGATAAAGCTTCATGGCATTCTCAAGCACGAAAACTTGAAAACAAAAACAAAGACAATGAGTTAAGTGCTATTTCCAATTATATTGATAAATTAGAGAGTCAAGAAAAACAAGCCCTATCTGCTTTGAAGATTGCTAAAGAAAATGGCAACATTGATGAAGAGATTACTGCACAAGATACACTCGCAAGCGTAAAAGCTGAGACTCTTGTAGCTCAACAATACAAAGCTAGAGCACAATCTCAAATTCAAAAACCCAACGAACAATCTTCACCTGATCCTGTTATTGAAACTCCGAAACAACCTAACCAATATGCGCCAGCTCCTGACCGTAAGGCAGTTGAATGGCAAAAAAGAAATAGATGGTTTGGTGGTACGGACACTTCAGACAGAATCATGTCTCAGGCAGCATTAGTTATTCACAAAGAATTAGTAGATGATGGTATTGTACCTAACGAAGATTCTGATGAATATTATAATGAACTTGATGCAAGAATACGCTCAGAATTTCCTGAGAAATTTAAGCAGAAGAATGTTAATAAGGTTCCAACAGTCGTAGGGGGATCACGTGCAAACCCTGGCAGTTCTAAGATTAAGTTATCAAAAACAGAAGTTGAGATGGCTAATAGACTTGGAGTAGACCTAAAAGAATATGCACGCCAAAAACAACGCCAGTTAAAGGCGGGAGGATAATATGACAAAAGCAACTCAAAGCAGTCGAAAAAAGAAGACACGGGCTTCGACATCTCGTAAAAAAGTTTGGACAGCACCTAGCAAACTTACGGTGGAAGCACCACCTGAAGGCATGCATTATCGTTGGGTTAGACATGAATTGTTTAACAACTCTGATGATGCAAATGTAAATGGTAGAGTTCGACAAGGTTATGAACCTGTAACACCAGATGAATTAGGCGAAAATGCCTATCCAGATGTTTTAGATACAGGTAAACACGCAGGCACAGTTCGATCAGGAGATTTAATTCTCATGAAAGTTCCGCAAGAAATTGCAGATCAAAGAACTGAACACTATAATACTCAAGCTGAGTTAATGGGACAAGCCTATGCACAAGATCTAAAGAATGCAGGTCAAGGTGATATGCGTGGCATGGACGAATCGAAGACTACAGTTACAGGTGGAAGTTCAAAAGAAACAAAGTTCGAAGACTAAATAATTAGACATATCTAGTTATCTAGTTTTCTTTTAATAATAACAATTAATTTTCTAAAGGAGGAAATTATATGGCTGGATACGGTCTATCACCAATAAGACATGCAGCTGGAGGTACAGTACGTTTAAATAACTATACAGATATGAATGGTTATAGAATTGCTGCTACTGCACCATCTGCGTACTTCGAAGGCGACCTTGTTACTTATAGCTCAGGCTTACTAGTAACTGATGTCGGCGCAGCATCTCCGGGTTCTGTTGTCGGTGTTTTCTGGGGAGCAGAATACGAAGATAATTCTACAGGCGATGTAAAATTCGTACGTTCAATTGCGAACGGAACTGTAGCGAAAGCACAATATAAAGCATATGTTTACGACGATCCGTTTACAATCTTTAAGATTCAATCAGATCAAGCAGGCACAGGCTTAACTGCAGCGAACTCAACTGGAAAGCTAGTACAAATTGTAGCTTCACCAACAGGTTCGGCAATTACGCATAAATCAGGAATGGTAGCTGATGCTTCTACAGTAGCAACTACTAACACTTTCCCACTATCAGTTTATGGTAGTGCAGAAGCTGACGGAACGTACACTGCAACTGGTACTACTATGGATATAGTAGTGAAAATTAACTCACACCAACACCTAAATGGCGCTACTGGCGTTACAGGTATATAATATCTAGGAGGATATAGAATATGGCAATTACTAGAGGTCAAATACTCAAAGAATTAGTACCTGGTTTGAACGCAATTTTCGGAACAGAATATTCACGTTACGAAAATGAGCACGCAGTACTGTTCGATGAGGAATCATCAAATAGAGCTTTCGAAGAGGAAGTATTATTCCCAGGTTTTGAGGCAGCTCAAACTAAATTCGAAGGTCAAGCTGTTGCATATGGCAACACTGGTGAGGGGTATGTTTCTCGTTATACTAACGAAACTGTCGCTATGGCATTCTCAATTACTGAGGAAGCTATGGAAGACAATTTGTATGACAAGTTATCTACTCGATTAACAAAAGCATTAGCACGTTCAATGGCTTCTGCTAAACAAACTAAAGCGGCAAACGTCTACAACAGAGCTTTCAATAGTTCTTTCAAAGGCGGCGATGGACAAGAGTTAGTATCTAACTCTCACCCATTAGCTTCAGGATCAACAGGTTCTAACAGACCTTCAACTTATGCTGACCTTTCAGAGGCTTCTCTTGAAACAGCATTAATTGATATCGCAGGATTTACTGACGATAAAGACATCCCGATTGCAGCTCAAGGTCGTACACTACACATACCAAGACAATTGGTATTCGTAGCGGAAAGACTGCTGGCATCTCCGTACAAACCAGGATCATCAGACAATGATGTGAATGCGATTAAGTCTACAGGAATGCTACCAGGTGGCTATCATGTGAATCACAGATTTAGTGATCCAGATGCTTTCTTTATTAGAACTGATGTTCCTAACGGAATGAAAATGTTCAATAGAGCACCTATCGCAACTTCTATGGAAGGCGACTTTGAAACTGGAAACGTAAGATACAAATCTAGAGAAAGATATAGCTTTGGCTTTTCTGACTGGAGAGGCGTATACGGAAACGAAGGCGTATAACACACTTTGTAGAGGGGGCAGAAATGTCCCCTTTACTACTTGGATTTAACAAATCTTACTTGACTGGCCAAGCAGACGTTATAGAGACAGTAAGAAAATAACTTGGGACTATACTCCCAGAAGGATTAAAGAATGGCAAATTCAACTTTTAGCGGTCCTATTAGATCAGAAGGTGGTTTTGAACAAATCACTAAATCTACAGTAGGTACCGTAACAACTAACTTTGATATCGATTCAAGCGGTAATGTATCAGGTTCTGGTACTATGAAAATGACAGGAGCGACAAATATTGTTGCACCTTATGAGTCTTTAACTGCAGCAACTAAAGCAGTAACATCGGCAGAAAGTGGAACTACTTTTGTATTTAATAGAGCAGCAGGTGTTGCGGTAACTTTACCAGTAGCAGCAGAAGGCTTAGTTTATAAATTTATCGTAGGAACTACTGTTACTTCAAATGCATTAAGCATTCAAGGAGCTACAGCTGTTGATATTTTCTCAGCTTACTCGATGGTTACATTGTTTGACAAAGATAACAACGTAGCACAAGCAAAAATCTTTTTAGCGGACGGATCAGATGATGATGTGTTCTCTATGAATGGTGGTACAACTGGTGGATTCTTAGGTAGTGTTATTACATGCACAGGAATCGCAACAGGTGGACAAGGAAGTGCAACAGCAGTATGGCATCTGAATTCAGATAAGCTTGTTGGTGATGGTACTTTAGCAACACCGTTTGCATAATACTAATAATAACTAATGGGGGCCTTCGGGCCCTCATATTCTTGATTAAGAAGGGAAGAACAATATGGCAGACACAGTAACAGGTCCAACTATATTACAACAAAATGAGAAAAGAGTTACTATTAAAATAGTAATTCAATCAGATGGTACAGGCGGTACTACAGTATTCGGAGATGTATCAGCAATGGATGCACTTCCAAATGGAACAACTTGCAAAACTTTAAGCGTACAAAGATTATGGTTTGCTTGTGATACAGGCGATGGAGGAGATTCATACGCTCGTTTAGATTATGAAGATGATGATGGAGATATTCCTATTGTTGGATTAACTGGAACAGGTTATTGGGACTTCAGAGAATTCGGCGGAATTCCTGCAAACCAATCTGCAAACACAAACCAAGACGATATTAATATAGTTATACCCGGTACAGCAGATGCAGGTAATATGTATACTGTTGTTATGGAATGTACTAAGACATACGTGGAGTAATAAATGAGCGAGCAAACTAACAAAGAAGCAATTATAGAAATTAAAGGCGACCTCAAATTACTTAACCAAAAAATAGATTTAATAAAGGACAATCATTTGGCCCACATGGCTCAAGATATTGATAAACTTTCTAAATTTATCTGGGTAATTGGCGGGACTGTATTTGCACAAATGTGTTATTTGATTGTTCGTACCTTAATATAGGAAGGACAAAATATGGCCACATCAGGCACACAAACATTCAATCTTTCGATTGATGATGTAATACAAGAAGCTTATGAAAGAATTGGCGTAAGTTCTAAGGGCGGCTATGATTTAATTACAGCTAGACGTTCTCTTAACTTATTGATGTTGGAATGGGTTAATGATGGTGTAAATTTATTTACTCTTGATTTAGTAGAACATACCATGACCAAAGATCAAGGACACATTACATTTAGTTCTAACACATACTCAGATGTATTAGATGCAGTTATAACAGATACTAATGCTGATCCAGATTCTGATCAAGAAATAGAACGTATTAGTCTTACTGATTACTTACAACTTCCAACTAAAACAACTTCAGGTAAGCCATCACAATATGCTGTTGAGCGTAATGCTCAATATGATAGTAGTGGTATAGCTACACACAAAGTTTATTTGTGGCCTGTACCTGATCAAACTTACTACAAATTAAAAGCATGGATGATTAAATATCCAGATGATGTTGCATGGACTAGCACAGCTGGTGGACAAGTAACAGTTCCGTATATTGATTACAGACAAAACGTTCAAATACCTAAACGTATGCTACCTCCTATGATTAGTGGATTAACTGTTAAGTTAGCACACAAACATCCCGGAACTGTAGATGTAAACAGAAGAGCAGAACTTACTGCAGTTTATAAAGACGAATGGGAAAAAGCTAGAGAAGAAGATAGAGAACGTGTAAGTTTCTATGTACAACCAGCGGTGTATTACTAATGAGTTTTAATTTTGCATACGGACCAGTAGATGTGTTTCAGGGTTTAGATATGGATGCATTCTTAAAAAGGATGCAGTCTAGTGCACTTCCAGAAAAATCAGAAGCTGAAATGAAAGCTGGACAAATGCTAGCAGGAGGTGGTACAGCAGCAGGGGGCGGCACTATACCACCAATAATGGCACCATCTCCGGAAGTAATAAGTGGAATAATACCAGATCCAAATGCAGGAAGCGCATCAGGAGTAATACCTGATAGAAACCCAGACGGTTCACCTATGGTAGTATATCCAGAAATGTATGACAGACCACCAATGCAAGGTGATCCTGGTTATGATCCAACTCCCGGGCCTGGTTATGTACAGCCATCGTTATTCATGGATTCCTCAAGTGATCCATTCCAATCTGGTATGGATATTGAGGACTACATAGCAGGAATAGCAGCATTACAACCTAGTGTGTATCCAATTAGCGGCAATCGCGATGACGATTTATTGTTAAGAATGAGGCAGTCTAGTCCTCTCCCAGAAAGATCAGAAACTAGAATGAAAGCTCAACAAATGATTCCTCAAAGAGCACCTACTCCAGAAGCCGTTACAACTGCTGGATCTAGCTCATCTGGATCTAGCTCATCTGGGTCTGACTCATCTGGGTCTAGAGGAATACCTTCCTTAGCACAAATGGTATTTGAAAGATATCAGCCATTGGTTAGCCAACAAAGAAGTTACAAAAGCTATATTGGATAGACATGGCAAGATATACTAAAGGAAAACATGCAGTAGCAATTGATGACCGTTCTGGTTTTAAGGTAAAACATAAAGACCTTAGAAGAGAATGGACTGGTATGATGGTTCACAAAAGTGATTGGGAATCTAAACAAGCACAACTTGATCCTTCTAAGTATTTTAAAAATACTGGAAGTAACGTAATAGAAAACCCAAGACCAGATAATTCAAATGATTCAGTTGTTGTAAGACTTGGACCCTTGAATCAAGGATACTCTGGAACAATGAAAGCTTATAATGGTATCTTGCATACCGGAGGTCTTGATTTTATTGAAAACGTACCAGGACAAGAAGCAGGCACGGCTCAAGGTTCTCCTACATTAAACTTTATAGAATTTCCTACTGGAATCGCAGCTGGTACTGGCTTAGGTACATTAGTACAAAATCTTGCAGATCAACCATCTGGTATAGCTGCAGGAACAGCGCAAGGTGGCTCTGGATTATTCTTTGGATCAACAGAAATACCACCAGGCATTGCAGCAGGTACAGCTCTTGGAACAGTCATTGTTAATGCAAATGCATTACCTGTTGGAATAGCAGCTGGTTCAGCTATAGGTTCAGTAACTCCAGTAGTTAGTGGATGGTCCCAAGGTACTTATGGACAAGGAGCTTGGGGATACGGACAACAGGGAGGGGCATTATAATGTTTACGTATACAACTTTAAAACAAGCCATTCAAGATTGGATGGAAAACGACGCGGCAGAATTTACTGCGGCAACAGGATCTGGTGTAGCACCAATAGATTTATGCATACAGTTGGCAGAACAACGTATGTACAAAGACATTGATTTTACATCTGGTCAAAAAACAACTAGCGCAACTTTATCAGCTAATACTAATATTGTAGCTGTACCTCAAGATTTGGTAGCAATGAGATGGGTTAGAGTAGCTAATGGTGATTGGATCTATCAAAAGGACGAATCATTTATCCGAGAATATTGGAGAGCTGGCACCAACGCAACACAAACAGATCAACCATACTACTGGGCATTTACAAATGATGGAGCGGCTTACTCATCATCAGATAGACAGACAAATATCATATTTGCCCCCACTTCATCGGTTGACAAAACCTTAGAGATCAGTTATAATATAAGACCAACAGGGTTGTCTTCATCTCAAGCGAATACGTATTTGAGTGATTATTGTGGAGATGCTTTGTTATATGCTTGTTTAATAGAGGCTGCTACTTTTATGAAAGCAGACCAGGAATTAGCCAAGTATCAACAATTATATCAGAGAGCGGCACAAGTGCTAGCTGCTGAAGAACAATTAAGAATGAGGAATTCTACACTGGTACAAGGTGAACTTAACGAAATATCAAGAATAAGGGAAAATAGATAATGGCAATTACATCAGCAATATGCTCAACATTTAAAAAAGAGCTAATGACTGCTACGCATAATTTTACTACTACTAGTGGAAACACTATGAAAGTGGCTTTGATTAAAGCAAATGCTTCACAAACAGGCACTTATAATGCGGGCACGACTTCATATACAACAATCACAGGTAACTCAGACGAGTTAGCAAATGGTAATGGCTACACTACAGGAGGTAATACATTGACAAATGTAACACCTACAAATGGTACAAGCACTACTACAACTGCTTTGACAGATTTTGCAGACACGTCTTGGACTTCTGCTACATTTACTACAAGAGGTTGCGTTATTTATAATGATTCAGCATCTGGAGATCCAGCAGTAATGGTGATTGATTTTGGTGCAGATTATTCTGTAGCAGGAGGAACATTTACTATTCAGTTCCCAACTGCAGATGAGTCAAACGCAATTTTAAGAATAACATAATAAATATTTAAAGGAAACATAATATGGCATCAACATGGTCCAGTCTTGGAATAAGACTAATGACAACAGGCGAGAACGCAAACGCTTGGGGTGATCAAACTAATCAGAACTGGGAAAGACTAGAAGATGCGTCTGACGGTTTAGCAACTGTTGCTGTCACTGGTGCAACCTCTTTAACTTTTACAGCACAACCAACTTCTTATGCTGATGAGAATGGTCGTAATAAAGTTTTAGTATTCACTGGTACAGCTGGGGGCACACAAGCTATTACGTTTCCAAACATTGAAAAAACATATCACGTATTAAACGATTCAAACTCAACTCTTACTTTAACTACTGGCACTGGAGCGGCAACCGTTTCATTGGCAGCAGGTAAAGATAAAATGATTTATAATGATGGCTCTGATGAAATTCATGATGCCTTAGCTAACTTGTCTACAACAATCCTTACAGCATCAGGAGCATTAACTTCAGGTGCTGGTGGTACAATAGGTGCAGCTGGTACGACTACAACTCTTGCTGGTATTGCTGTTGCCTCAGAGAACAACTCTATCTTTATGTCTGACTCAGATATTTTAGACACAACTAATACTGCTGCATTTGATACAGTATATGGTTGGGGTGCCGGTAAGGCATTGACAACTGGAGACTCAAATACATTTATAGGCTATTTAGCTGGTGCTGCTGTAACCACTGGTTCTGCTAACATTATGATTGGTGAAAGTACTGGTGATGGTTTTGATACTGAAACACATAACCTTGGTATTGGTAATGGAGCTTTAGGAGGTTCAATAGCTGGCGGTGAATTCAACGTAGCTATTGGTAATACATCTTTAGATGCTTTAACGTCTGCTGACCATAACGTAGCAGTTGGATATGGCTCGGGTAGTGCTATAACTACTGGTGGAAATAATACTATAGTTGGTTCAAATGCTGGTGCGGCTATTATAGATGGCGATGGAAATGTTTGCATTGGAACTAATGCTGGTAATGATATTTCTTCTGGTGCTAATAATATAGCTATCGGTCAAGACGCATTAGCTCAAACAACAACTACTGATGCAAATATTGCAATAGGAAGAAACGCATTACAACTTCCTGATACTGAAGCAAACAACTTAGCTATTGGTCATACAGCAATGTCAGGTTCAATAGCTGGCGGTGAATTCAACGTAGCAATCGGGAACCTAACACTTGATGCTTTGACATCTGCTGACAACAACGTAGCCATTGGTTATGTGTCTGGTTCAGGAATAACAACTGGTGGAAATAATGTTGCTGTAGGTGCTAACTCTATGCAATCAAACACCGAAGGCACTCATTTAATTGCTTTAGGAAAAGGCGCTTTAGCTTCTTCTGATACTGAAACGCATAATTTAGCAGTAGGATTTGAAGCATTAGTAACAGCTAACAGTGGTGGAGAATTTAATGTAGCAATAGGGAACTATGCTTTAGATGCTTTGACTTCTGGTGATTTTAATACTGCTATCGGTTACATTTCTGGTAGTGCTTTAACAACTGGTTCAAATAACACAGCGGTAGGAAATCAATCATTAGAAAATCATACTATAGGTAATAATAATGCTGCTTTTGGTTCAGGTGCTTTAAATGCAAATACTGAAGGAGAACAAAACACAGCAATTGGTAGGGCTGCTTTAGGAGGTAACACCACCGCTGATAATAACACAGCAGTTGGTTATACTGCTTTATTAGCAAACACAACTGGAGAACACAACATAGGTATAGGTAATGCGGCAGTTAATGGTTGTGATACTGAAAGTCATAATTTAGGTATAGGTACTGATGCTCTTGGCGGTGCAGTAGCTGGCGGAGAATTTAACGTAGCAATAGGTAACTATTCACTCGATGCTTTGACATCTGCTGACAACAACGTAGCCATTGGATATAGTGCTGGAAGTGCATTAACAACTGGTGCTCATAATACAATTATTGGAGAAGAAGCTGGTCTTGCTTTAACCGACGGTCTTGGCAATGTTGCAGTAGGTCAAGAAGCATTAAAAAATGAAGATGCTCATGGATTAAATACTGCTATTGGAAGGCAAACATTGTTTACACAAAATGCTGGAGCAGATGCTTATAATGTTGCAGTGGGCTATCAAGCTGGAGCAGCATTAACAACGGGTACTCGAAGTGTTTTTATTGGTGGTTTAGCTGGTGGTGCTGGAACTATAACAGGTGCAAGTAATAATGTCATAGGTTATCAAGCTGGAAAAAATCTTGATTCAGGACACAGTAATGTTTTAATTGGAGATGACGCAGGAAGAAATTTAACTTCAGCTAATAATACAGTTATGATTGGTAATAGTGCTGGAAATGGTTATGATGCTGAAACTCACAACATAGGTATAGGTACTGATGCATTAGGCGGAGGTAGTTTATCTGGTGCAGAACAAAATGTAGCTATCGGTAGCTATTCTTTAGATGCTTTGACTTCAGGTGATCGTAATATAGCTATTGGGCATAATGCTGGAACATCTACTACTACTGGATATAACTGTATATTTATTGGACATGGAGCTGGAGCAATTAATGAATCAGGACACAATAACGTAGCACTAGGTAAAGATGCTGGGTATCACTTAACAAATGGTGATAATAATACACTTTTAGGTAGTGGTGCTGGGTTATCAGCATCTCCTGGTGGTCAAATTGATACTGAAAATAATACTATAACTATAGGCAATGACTCTGTTGCAACTGCAAATGTTCAAGTTGATTGGACTGTTGCTTCAGATAAAAGAGATAAAACTGATGTAGAAAATGTTTCTATAGGTTTAAATTTTGTAAACAAATTACAACCTGTTACATATCGTTGGGATAAAAGAACTAATTATTCTGATGCTATACCAAATGGAGAACACAAAGAGGATTGGTTAGATATTGGATTTTTAGCTCAAGATGTAGAAGAACTAGAAAAACAATATGGATATAAATTTGATGACAATACTAATTTAACTACAAAACTTAGTGAAGATGGAAGTAAATATGGATTACAATATTCTAAATTTATTCCTATCTTAACAAAAGCCGTACAAGAGTTGTCGGCTCAAGTAACAACTCTACAACAAGAAATTAACACTCTAAAAGGAGAATAAAATGGCAGTAACTAAAGAATGGATATCAGCTAAACCAAAAAAGAATGCTGATGGAAATGTAACAGAATGGTCAGTTGAGTATAAATATACTGACGGTGA
>WLWG01001266.1_pt1 | contig 23402 bp, 36 predicted proteins | sample 6712871 | NCBI WGS metagenome assembly WLWG01 (sample SAMN12718693, study PRJNA515312) | sponge metagenome | isolation source: marine sponge | host: Mycale hentscheli | place: New Zealand: South Island, Marlborough, Capsize Point | collected 2003-05-01
TCAAAATGTTAAATAGACAAATGCCAACTGAAACAGACATAAGAATTGCTGGAAGCCCCCTTATTGTCCACCATGGTACAGAACAAATTAAAGTAGATATTATTAGTAAAGAAGGATTTAAAGCTGGCCGGGATTCTATGGGCATTCATTTTGGCACAAGAGGGCAAGCTGTTATTCGTGGTAAAACTTTAGACATTAGTCCTGCATTGTTTCATGCCGTATTGCATATACGTAATCCTGTGCGTATGGAAGATATGGGGGCGCAATGGAATGCTTATCAAACTTTAGAAGCATTAACTGCACCAGCTAATAACCCTACTGAACAATATGGAATGGACATAGATGTAAGTAGACCGATGGCTCCAGCTATGTTAACTGATGTTATTTTTACTCCTAAAGAAGGCGGAGTAATACGTAGAAGAATGCGAAAAGCAGATGAACAAGATAAAAGTTATTTAAAAATTGAAACTTTAATGAAAGAAGGTAAAGTAGCCGAAGCTAATGCTATAGCAACAGCAGTGAATGAACCAGCAACAAGGGCTTTACAAGATGCAATTAAAGCTAAAGGTTATGATGGTATTGTTTACCGTAATCAGTACGAAGTTACCACAGACTATAAGGGGGATGGAGGGGCAATTGAAAGCCTGGATTCTTACATAGTGTTTGATGCAGATCAAGTATTGCTTGTAGAAAATAATCCTAACTTAGATATGTCTGATATTAATTATAGTGCATCATCTGAGGGTTCATATGAAGCGGATCCATCTGATGACAAGATAAGTCAACCAGACTCTAAAGAAAACAGACCGTTAACTAAAGAAGCTAACAAAGGAATGGATGATGGCGGTAAGGCTGAAGAGAAAGTATTAGCTGGAACGACACCAGATACTGATGTGTCATTAAAAGATATTGGTAAAGTATCTAAGTTTATGATGCACGCTAGAGGTTTGGCCGCTAGATTTCCAGTAGTTGCTAGAATGTTTAGAGCGGTACAAGGTTTAGAACAAAAAGGTAGAGCGTTGCAAACACAGTTTGCGGCACAGATGCGTAACTACTTTGATGTTATTAATAGAATGGAAGGCGCTAAAGAAATACTAGCTAAAGCTCATATCATATCACAACAAGCAGGGGCACAGGCTCGTTACAGAAAAGATGCAGAAGGGCGAATAGTTTTTGTATCTCCTAAAAATATAACCACCGGTGGAAACAATCCTATAACAATTTTGCAGGGCGAAGTTGTTGTATTGGACGGAGCACTAGCAGATGTTTATGAAGATGCTCAAATGGCTATTATAACTATATTAGATGAAGTAAAGAAAGGCACCATTGCTAGTACGTTTGTGCCTCAACTTAAACAAGCAGTAGAAATTTTATCTAGAATGAACCCAGAAGTTTTAGCTGAAGCATTGCCTGAGTTGGTAGATTCAAATGGTAACATTGATATTAAAATTTTTGATGGTGATGTTGTAGAAAATTTACAATACGGACAACTGGTAGCAATTATTAATGGATTAGCTAGAGCTCCTCAATTAGTAAGAGACAGAGCTATGTCTGCTTCAATGAACAACCCTAATGATTTGAGTAATATGGTAGAAACACTGTCAGAAGATTCAGAAGTTATTAATGGATTGATAGGTACAGATGCTACTAATTTACCTGCGTTATTACAAGAGCTAAGAAACTTCGAAGAACTAAAACAATTTGATTATATACCACTACAAAGATATGGTAGTCACGCTATTACAGTTAAAGATGATGAGACAGGAGAAGTTGTTAGGTATGAGCACATATCTATACCATTGAGAGAAGAAAAAGCAACAGGCATGACTACTTCTCGTAAGTTTAATGAAGTTAGATCTAGATTACTTGCAGAGTATCCAGCATCACAAGGATACACAGTATCAGAAGTTGAAGAAATTAGTGAAGATTATAGAAGCAGAATGCCTAAAGATTTATCTATGATAGACTCAATGGCACAATATCTGTCTGATAAAAATGCTAAAAAATATGATGAAGTTAGAAGTGAATTAGATACAATAATAGGTAAACAAAACGTAGTAGGCTTTGATAAGTTTGTAAGAGGCAGAAAAATGATAGGTGGTGTACCTGGATTTGATGGCGATATTTTAAGAAGCATATCACAATTTGGTATGATAGCCTCTGAGTATGGAGCACGTAATAGATATTTAAAAGATGTTAACAATAGTTTTAGTGATGCTATAAAATATACTGACATAAACAAAATGCCTAACTTAAGAGAAGCTGTTGAGAAAATGAAAGGGTATGGTGTTGACAACATGCATTCTCACGAGTTTACTTTACCTAGACGTTTAGGTTTCTGGTGGTTCTTAGGGGGCAATTTATCTTCTGGTATTCTACAGACCATGAGTATGGTGCAGTTCACCGGTCCTATGCTGGCTCAGTTTGCTAACAGTGCAAAATCAGCAACACAATTATCACGTGCGTTTGTTGAAGTTAATAGACTAATATCATTTACAGATAATCAATTTGGTGATGTCTTTTTAAATTTAGATAGATCTAGGTTACTTGAAATATTTAAAGATGAAGCATTAGTAGATGCTGTCTTAGAAGATATTGCTAACGGTATTATTAAACAGGGGCAGGCTTTGTATGAATCTGGACAGGCTCCAGGATTTACTTTAACTCCTACTGACAAAACAAATATGAGGATTAGAGGTAGAATAAAACAACTTGAACAAGGTGTAATGGGTGGTACGTTTAATACTTATGAGACTATATCACGTTTGACTGCATATGTTGCGGCTTATAGATTAGCACAAGACCCTAAAACTATGCAGAATGCAGACACTTGGTATTCTGGTTCTAATTTTATTTGGAATGAAATGAAAAAACAAAGAGGTGGGATAGCTAATGCTCAAGACTTTGCACGTATATTAATTGATGATACCTTTGGTGATTATTCTAAGATAAATAGGCCAATGATTATGCGAGGTGCTGGTTCTATATTCTTCTTATTCCAAACTTACATCAGTCAAATGTTTGGTTTACTTAGAAGATTATTAGTAGGACAAGGCAATGCACAGTCTACAGCTATAGGTAGAAAAATGTTTGCACGTATTATGTTATTATTATTTTTAACTGGTGGTTTAATGGGATTGCCAGGAGCAGACGACTTAGATTTCTTATATAGAATGACTAGAAAAATGGGTGGTGTAGATGAAGACTTACGTACTGTAATGAGAGAGGCATTAGTAGATCTAACTGGGCCGAAGATGACTGAAGCTATTATGAATGGTAGTATTGAAGCCTTTGGTAATGTAAATGTACAAAGAAGATTATCTTTAGGAGAAGTACCAGGCTCTGGACAAGCTCGTGCTATTTTATCAGCATTTGGTATGCCAACTGGAGCAAGAGCTGAAGAATTCTTAGGAGCACCAGGTGCTGTATTCTTCCAAAGTGGTAGAGAAATATTTGATATAATTAACAGACAAGGATTGCTTAATGCGGCTACTGATATGGATTTATATATGGCAGCAGCTCCTACATTTGTTAAAAACGCATATCGTGCGGCTTACAAATATCCACAACAAGGATACGTTGATACAAGAAGGGGCACATTAATTACTGCTGATTTAAATGCATTTGATTTATTGATGCAGGGTATAGGATTTACTCCAACTAAAATTTCTAAGGCTAGAAATGTTTTGTACTATGAAAGACAAGTTGATTCTAAATATCAAGGAAAAACAAAATCATTTAACGCACAAATTAAAACAGCGTTTAGAGATATGTATATCGGCTACAACCTTACAAACAATAAAGCGTTAGGTGATGCGGCTCAGTTAAAAATATTTGAAATTATGAGAGAGATACAAAAATTTAATAATGACGTAGACTCTAACTATACTTATGTACCAGATATAAGCCGTCTAAGAAATGAAGGAATCCTACAGGCTAACTTCAATCTTAGAGCGCTTAAGTCTAATAAAAAGACATTCAAAGATAAACAAGAACTGACAGATCAGTTCGGTGTCACAATGAATTAATCTTTAGTTTCTTCTTTTTTCTTATCTTCTACAGTTTCAACCGCTTTATCTTTTTCTTGTAGTGCAGCTATTTGCGCTTTCAATTGTGTAATAGTAACTCTATATCCTATGATAGCAGTTTCTTTTTCTTGCAATTGTTGAACAAGATCATTTACAATAATTTGTTCGTTGGTTGGTTTTGTTTCTTCCATGTTAGTCTCCTGGTTGGTTGTTAAAAATTATTTCTTTACTAATGATCCACCAAAATACAGACCAATAATTGCCGCCACTAAATTAGTATCAAGTGGTGTTATTACAATACCTGGTGCCGCCATTGGTACCCATTTCATTATCTCTTTACCTTCTGTAAAGAATAAAAACCCTGGTTTAAACTCAAGATATCCTACTATTATTTGTACTTCTGGTGCAAATATAGGAATAAGTTTAGGTAATACAACAATAGAAAAGATTGCAGTCAAAGCAATGATACGTCTTGTCCATTGAAACCCTGTGTTCTCATACTCTCTCGCCGATTTAAAACCTTCTTGTTGAACAGCATTTCTTTCTATAAGAAGTTTTTGTTCTGATTCTTTAGCTTTGATTTTCTGTGACCATATGCTCATGACTCCACCGAGAACAGTGGAGCCAAGCATGGTAATCATTTCGAATGGAATGCCCATTAGTTGATAATGATTCCTATAATAACCACAATACCTACTGCAATTATAATTTTAACTTTCTTATCAAGACCATTGAACCAGTCTTTAATTAGTTTTATTTTTTCCATTTGCTTTCCTTTTCTTTTTAACAACGCCAATAGTTTTATTGTTAAGCATCTTTGCTAATTCTGAAAAACTTATACTTTTTTCTTTTGACATTGATTGTTGATTAGTCCTTGCTTAGTTAAATCTTTTTCCAACTATCAGTTAAAGATTCTTCTTTCTCTTCATGTTGACAATTATGACAGCCACAACTAGAACAGCTTGAACCGTTCGAGCAATGACAACCGTGTTGACAATTTTTACATTGACTCATATTATTTATTCCTAATCATCATTGTATGAACTGTCCCAGTTTTCTACTGGTTTCTTTGTTGTTTCAGGTAGTTTTATTGCATCGCCACCTATTGTTACAGATGGTGAATCAAACTCCGGATAGGGAATATCAAACCCTTTTTTTATTTCTGTCTGTTCGTTGTCTTTCATAAAGTCTCCTATTATACCAAATAAAAGGGGCACTTACAAGGTATTAGTTCCATTGTACCCACTCAGATTTTGGCTTTTTTGCTAGTGTTTGTTCAGAAATTACAGGTAATTGGAAAGTTATACCATACTTAGGGTGTGTAAACCATAAGGCTTGGCGTGGCTCTTCAAAAGAAAACCTGTTACTCATTGCATACTCATCATAACCTTTAAGGGATCCATTAACTATGATACCTTTTAAAGATAAGTACTGATGCCAATGTCCCATAATAACATAATCAATCGGCTTCTTGTGTGTAGCATATTCGTTCTTCACTTTAGCAACTCCTCTAGCAATCGGTCCTAACATACCAACTACTCCACTGCCCCCTTTAACTCCTAGCCTATCGCCATGTGTTAATAAATAATTAACATCATATATTTTGTAGTAAGCATCAAAACCAAAAGGTATTTGAAATTGTACTCTATTGTCTTTAGCATTAGTGTAATGTTTCTCAAGCATAGTGTATAGCATCCAGTCAAAACTAGTAGCCGCTGCTTGTTTGTGTCTATATTGTCTAAACATTCTACCATGATTACCAAAGGCACAAGGTACAAATACTCTACCAAAAGTATCAGCCAATGAATTGATTGCCCATGTTAGATGATCGAACAATTCTAATACGTGCTCAATGTTAGTACCATCATTCGTTTCTGCAAGCTCTTCATGTATGTGTCCAGATATCATGTCTCCACCTAAACATAGAACAATGCCAGGATACTTAGGATTAACCATGTGATTAGTACATAAATCTATAGTAGATTCTATAGTAGATTTAAGTCTAGCCTTAGCTATAGCTCTGTCGTATGAGTTTAAATTGTTAACCTCATCTGGATTAACTACTTCACCCCAATGTAAATCGGATAAGAATAATGTAGGTACACCAGGTGCTCCGTGTGCTGGAGAACTTTTCTTTAACCACTTAGGTGGTTTAGCATTACGATTGTGTAGTTTAAATACTGTCTTTCTTATTTGTTCTGCTGTAATATTATCTAAAGCCAGTTCCTTTACTTGTTTCTTTAGCTCTGATATTTGCATATCATATAGAATCTTTTGCTCTACTAAGGCCGCCGCAGTATCGGGGGCATTTACATTTGGTGCAATCCCTTCTCGTTCTGCTGTATCTAATCTGCCTAGTAGTGTAGTACGTGGTATGCCTAAGTTCTTTGCCGCTTCTGCTTTGTTCCCTTTGGCTAGCACTACTGCATTAACTGCTTCTTGTATTTTGTCTATCATATATGTTCTCCTATATTATTTTTTAGCATCAGAATCATTTACTATTCTGCCGAAACAATCTACAACCGCACCTTCTGGTGCACTCTTTAAAGTTCCGTCGTTGTGGTAAGCAGGTGCTACAACTCTGTATACCAATTCTTGTGGAGGGTCAGATGGTATAAATACACCAGACCATTCTCCAGTTCTTTCGTAGCGTCTTATCTCAGCTAGATCGCTCTTCGCATCTAAGTAAGTTCTATAATGTAGTGCGTGATCTTTGTCTCTTTGTCCTAGCCTGCGTGACAATCTGTAAGCAACAGACATAGCTTCTGTTTTATCCTTCTTCCATTTGTCTAATGTTTCTTGATCCACTTTTTCTGGCGGCTTACTTGATGATGGGTAGTTCGGGTGGTACTTCATATGTTCTCCTGTAAAAGCTAGGGGCAAACCAAAATTATTACATTTCAATTCGCCCCTTGTGCCCCCCTAATTGCATATTATACACTAGGAGGGGCGTTAAGTCAAGGGTTAATTTGACGATATGTCAACTATTTCACATACTCCAGAACTGCAGGCTAACTCCTGTGATCCCGTTGTATTGTCTTCCTCTTCATAGTTGCTTAGTTCTGCCCAATCTATATTTTGTGGCATCGATTTAATTGCTTCAAGATATTCCTCTCTATTAATATCTTGGTATGGTGCTTGTTGATAAACGTGTTCAGAATGTGGCAAGAAACTAACACCAGATATCTCATCAAAATATTTGTATACCCAAGCGCCTACATCTAACCACTCATGTTCTCTCACTGATACTGTGCACGAAGGTTTGTGTTCACACCAATATCTTTGATACATTAGCCACGTTTCTAATTGATCGATAGCTGTTAAATCATTTCTAGTTATACAACCATCTGGTGCTTTCATAGGAAAAGAAAACACAACTACTGAATCTGGTTTAGTTATATCTGGTTCATGTGGCATACCTTTCTCAATCATTAAGGTTGTTAAAGGATCTTTCTTATCACCACGTACTGTACGTATATAGTATTGACTGTGTCTGCTATGAATACCAGAAGCACTATCAACTAATTGACTAACAGTACCAGATGGTTTAACACAAGTGATAGCTGTTGATTGTGGTATGCCTAACTTCTTAGCAAACTCTTTATTAGTATCAACTGCTTCTTTGCGTAAGCGCATCAAGAATTCTTTCTTAGGATTACTAGTAAGTTGATTGTCCATAATACCTGTTAGTGATACACCTAACAATCTTTCTTCCTCTGTATTCTGTATCCATTGTTTACGTAGATATTTAAAATCAGTAAAGGTAGATTGGAATGTGCCAAGTATAGTTGCGGCTCTTACTTTAGCTAAGAGATCTTTCTCACTATCAGTTGCACGGATAACTACCTCTGTAAGATTACAGAATTGATATGGTCGTAGTATAATTTCTGAGCAAGGGTTAGTGCCAAAGTCCCATTCAATATCTCTTCTACCATTCTCAGATGCTTTATTTTTGGCGGCTTGCCTATTGAAAATGCCCCGCTCACCAGACTTAGAATCATATAAACTCTTCCACTCATTAATAAACACTGACATATCTGGCTTAGAAGTATAGGCCGCTGAGTTATTAGAGAGGGCACGTTGGCCTTCATCTATCCACCATTGACCAGTCTTAGCTCCGCGCATTCTGTCATCTTGTAAATTACTAAGAGATATTAAAGCAGATCTTCTTACGCCCCCTACTACTACAACCTCACCCACTTTACAAACAACATCATGACATTCTAAAGAGTTAAGTCTTCTACCTATCGCATTCTTAAATGTTTTAATTGTAAACTCAAATAAATTTATTAAAGGTTGAGGACCACTAGCTCTGCCTCCAAAAGTTTTTAATCTGGAACCAGCAGGACGTACACGAGATACATCTATCTTTGGAATTTGTCCAGAGTATAACATAGCAATCAGTTCTCTAAACGATCTTGCCCAACCTGCTTTACTATCTTGTACTACAATTATTGTATCACTTTCTTCAAACTCTTCTGCAATAGTGGGCAACTTCTCTATGTTGCTACGCTCTACTGAAAAGCCTACACCTGTACCACATAAAAGAATATACATAACTTCATCAAAAGATCTAACATGATCTATTGGAATGTAACTACAATTATATCCAGCAGTGTGGTCTCTATCTAATGCAGGCCCAGCAGTCATCAATGCTCTCATTGACGGCATGACTTGTAATGATAATATGGAGTTAGTTAGTTCTGATTTTATTTTAGAATTTAATTTATACTTAAAGTTATTGTCTAAGTTATCTGCTACAAAATCTACGTAACGAGTAACAGTTTCTGGCCACGACTCTCTTCTCTTTTCATCATCTATAAAACGTGCATACCTAGAGGTATGTATAAATTGTTGGTATTCAGTAGGCAGATAATTATTGGTCATTAGAGTTCCTCTAGTTAGATTGTATTAATGTGATGAAAGTACATTATAACATATTGGTGAAGATCTGTCCACAACATTATGCAAATGTCCTTAAATATAATGTAGATAAGTCTTGCTTATAGATGTCATCTAGCTCATCTATAATAACTCCTTTTGTTTTAGGGTTTAAAAACTTACATACTTGTACCATTATTATATTAGTATCTGGATATAAGTGTTGTACTATAGGTCTATATAAATAACGAAGCTGTACCTCTGCTACTTTTCTAGATTTTAATTTACATTCTAATATAATCAAATCCTTTACATCTCCATGTGGTAAAATTAATATGTCAGATTGGCAGTAACCTACTCCCCTTCTGTCTTCATACTGATACCATTGTCCATGCAATACATTCTCCGCACCATAGATAGCTTTCATATAGTTAGCTACTTTGTTTTCATAAAGTACGCCAGCTCTCTTCACGCCTGTTAACCTTGGAGAGGGTATGAACACAGGACGTTCATCGAGAGCTTTCGCCCATCGCAACTTACTGATTACTAAGCGTCTTTTCGACATGGAAAAACCACATTCCCTTCGACTTTTATATAACCAGAATCTTCCATAGCCTTAATGGTTTGTTCTAACTCACCAGGATTTGGAATCTTTCGTAGCAATTCTCTTTTAAATAATTTCAAAAGCATATGACTTCTGCCATTATTAAATAGTGTACCATGTAACCACGTTACCATATCATGTGCAATACGACCTGTTCTTCCCATACCAAAACCTTCTAAAGCTTTAGGCATTTGTTTCTCTGCCGCAAATAATAATTCTTTTGTAAACTCCCAGTCTTCTAACATAATCTTGCGAGTACTTCTACGTGAAGCAGATACTGCAATAGCAATCTTAATGAAGTGAGATACTCTACGTTGCACATACTCTGATAGATGATTATCAGTAGGCTCTGGTGGTATACCTGCCTTGATGTCTTCATCAACAATCTTAAATGCATCTTCATCAAAAGTCATTGGCCCATACATCTTAGCTATGTCTGCTAAATCCTCACGCAAATTATTAACTGTATTGTCGCTAACTCTTTCTTGTACTAATGATTGAGGTATGCGATCACCATCATAATAGATAGGCAACATACGAGACAACAGTCCTTGAGATCGTGCATCTTCTGGTAAATTATCTACAAATTGTTCTGGTGTAGCACAAGCTAGCCAATTAAGACAAGGCCCTTTGATTATGTATTCGCCAGATGTCTTAGTCTTGTGACTGTACTCAGCCTTAGAATCCCACATATCTGTCATAAACATTTGCAGATATCTTTCATGTCTGCCCATGAATGTACCAAACTCTGATGTTACTAAAGTCACAGATGAATCATAGAACTCATCCATTGCAGGAGTAGATAGACGCAGATCCAATCTAGTAATCTTAGTCATGTCTACTGCTAATTTTTCTGGTGTGATTCTATCTTGTACTACATACAAAGGATAATTACGTAAGCCATACTGATCTAATCCAGAGTTAAAGTTCTGATCATCTTCAGTAGTACCTACTGGTGTAGTTAGTCTGCTGAATACTTTTGTGAATGGTAAAATCAAACTTACTGATTTGTTTCTACCAGGTGGTGCAATTAAAACTATGAAGTTGTTAGATCTAATATCATAGTTAGCCATTGAGTACCACACACGTCTGCCCATAGCTCCAGCTACAGCACTCAACGCACTCCACTGTGCAAAAGGTTTAGGTATCGGACTGCCTTTGATAGCATCTGCTGATGCTTGTATAAAGTCTGTATAGTTTCTACTCATGTGGTTTCCATTTCTTCATGTTCTTCCAATCGAGACCTGTCTCACAATCAGAAGGAATTATCATTTCTCTGCCGCCTACTTGCATGGGATTTTTCATGCGCTCTAATATCTTAGGAATGATATCAGCTTCTGTGCCAATAGGAAACTGCCCCAAAATAGCATCATGTACTTGTCCTAATACTTCAACGCCTTCATCTTTTAATTCATTCCACACACGATACAATCCTATGTTTAATAAATCCCCAATGGTAGACTGTGGTACATACGCAATAGCTTTACGTAATGTTGTGGCATCATCTAGTCTGCCCCAAAATTGTCTACGTCTACCTAGTGGAGTTGTAAGTGTGCCCTCTAATTGCAACTGCTTCGCAGTCTCATCATGCCACTTACGTATGCCTGGAAACGCTCCTTGTATTCTGACTAAGGAAGATGGGCCAGTCCCTATAATCGTGCCCCCATCAATTAGTTCTTGGAAACCACCTTCCTTATCTTGTTTGTGCCATCTCTCCAGTGATGACAACGCAATCACTCCACCATAGTAAAGTAATTGAAACCTCGTTGCGTGTGAGATCTTTATCTTTAAATGTCTACCTAAAGATGTAGCTGATAGACCATAGTTAGTTCCATGACCTGCTCGCTTACACATATCTCTGTAGCTAAAGTGTCCAATGTAAGGACGATCTGCTAGCTCTCTGTTCTGTGCAAGATCAGAAGACCAACCCATATTAGGCCATACCATTTTAACTACTTGGGTATGTAAGTCCTCACCTTCACACGCATTAATGTACCCCTCATCTCCAGCAACGTAAGCTGTAACCCTAGACTCCGCCTGTTCTAAGTCAGCATAAAATAATACATTGCCTTCATCGGGTACAAATATTTCGCGCATATCTTTTGTAATATTCTGTAGATTAGTTCCTGTACCCCAAGGACTTTCTGAACTTGCCCATCTACCTGTCTCTGTACCTGCGACTTTAAATGATGTACGCAATCTGCCATCATCATCTCGATCACAGTTTAAAATATTTAATTGTTTGTCTATATCTCTTAAGGATAAGATAGCATTACAGAAAGGACGAGCACGTGGATATTCTTTACGTAAATGTTCTAGTGCTTCCTTATCTGTTGATACTTTTTGTTTACCTTTAGTGTATGCAATTACTGGTGGTAAGTTAAGCCACTCATATAAAAAACTTTTTAATTGTACAGGACTATTGTGATTAAGATCTTTATCCCATACTGCATTAGCAAATAAGTTTAACATACGCTCAACCATAACTCTATTCTTGACAAGGGGGGCGCGGATTACTCCTGCCTTCATCTCATCAACCTTTAGTCCACGCAACATCATACTGAGTGCAGGCTTTAAACTGTTAAGTTCGAACTGATATGTATTCTTAGTTGTATCGTCTAATTCTTTTGATAGCTTTGACCATATCTCACTAGTGAGTGAGCAGTCTAGTCCGCAATATACCCAAAGAGTTTGTTCCTTATTTAACTCTTGAGTTGCTATCTCCGTGTTCTTGATTATCCTCATCATCCCTCTCCTGTGTGGTTTCAATAAGTTTGTTAATAAACCATTTAGCTTTTTCTAAATCTTGTATTGGTTTCTTCTTGTGTTCATAACGCCATAAGTATTTCATGGCTGATCCTTGTAAGTAATATTTAAATCCATCTCCTTGACAAGCCTTAATTGCATCAATGCAACCTATGTCTCCCTTGTTGTAATGAGACGGAAAGTTTACTGGGTCTTCATTTCTTTTTGCTCTTATCTTTTTAACTAGTTCAGTCATTTCTTTTACGCTTGTCATTTGATACCCCCATTATATAAAAAAATTCTTCTCTCGATTTCTTTGCATCTAACATAGCAAAGTCACATATTAATTCAAAATCTTCTTCATCATTAAACAACCACTCGATTGCGTCTTCTCTAAACTTTATATACTCTTTGTCTCTACCAGTGTATGCTATATCTTGCATAGCTTGATCAAGTACTGAGCGCCACAATACTACTTCATTCTCTATTGGAATGTACTCTTCCTCTAACGGCTTTGCCGCAAAGTATTGGGGACGTTTCATAAAAGTTTATTCCTCTGCTTTGGTACTCTTAGAAAAACTTGTAAGGTTTTTCCATGCTCCCTCATTAGTGTAGATAGATCCCAAGAACCCTAATCCTTTTTCCATTTCTGGCTGGAGAGAATGTTGTGCATGCATAGTATCATGTACAGTTCCTGCTACATCTATTCCGTATTTATAACTCAACCAAGACACATCATAAGTTTGATTCTGTGCTACCTTAGTTATCTTTTCATCTTGTAATAAGCTAGCTATCTCTTTCCAGATAGTTATCTCTGTAGTGTAATCGTAGAATGCCTGAGACTTTTTTGTAATGTCTCTGAATGGTACAACCATTGATCGTTTAGGTGATGGTGCAAATCCTATACAAGTTATCTCACCACTTGCTGTCTCAATATCAAATGATAAAGGATTGTCCTCACTGTTTTCTTCTCTGCATTCTTTAAAGAATTGTACAACCTCTTCGTAAGTAGGCTCTATGTATATCTCTCTTTCAGTATTTTCTATATCCTTGGTTGTAGATTCTTGTACTGCTTTCTTTAAATCACTTACTACTGTAGGTCTGAATGAATAGTTTTTAAGAACTGCAAACGGACTGTATGTTGGCATAATCTTGTATGGTCTATGCAAGTTACCTACGTTTGAATATGTCAATGCTCCTCTATAAGATCCTATCTTATCTATGTTTGTTAATGCCCAAAGACCCAAGCCTCCCATAGTAATTATAATATTAGGATTGAAGTCGTTGATCTCTTTGTATAATCTTTTAATATCTTGTTCATAGTCTTGTTTTAAAAATCCGTATTGAGAAGGAGAATAGTTTGACTGCCACTCCCCTTCTTTCTTGATAGCCTTATACTCATTCCTCTTATGGAAAAAGAACTGAGCATTTTCTTGTGCTGGCTTCAGTTGAAATGCATGAGTGAGCATAACAGATTGTGCGTCTATGCCTGCGAGTGCGCACATGGGATTCAATACTTGCTGTATGCCTCCTGTATTTATTTTGTTAAGTCTAGATTCGGTAGTCGTAGGATATTCTAAAACTATGCAAATAGAATTCCCAGAATCTGGAATCTGTGACTCAACCCGCTTATGTACTGCGTACTCACTCATGCTATCACAAACTACTTATTAATAATCTTTTTAATAGAAGCTTGTAATATGTCTTTGTTCTTACCAACCATCTCGTGTTTCACAACACCAGAAAAAGACTGGCCGATTGCTTGTTCAAGCAACTCTCCAAAAGATTGATCCTGGTCCATCTCTAAAGCATCTGTTAAGAAGCTCTTCAAAGACATCGCTGGATTCTTTTGTTTCATAGCATTAGGTGTTGCCCAATACTCTAGTCTTGTTGGTTCTGCATTAGCTATATCAGCCGCATCCAAATCTGATTGGATAACTCCTGTAGCTTTTACATTTATCTTCACTAACGGAGTTTGGTTCTCACCTACTCTGTCTGAACGATAGCTAGTAATTACAAAATCGTAACTACCCTCTGGTAAAGTAACCGTTTGTGGTACTTCATTTGGTGACATACTTAAAAAGTCACCCACGTCTGATCCTGTCATGGTATATACCTCCTATTTTGACATTGGTTTTGACAACTTCTTCTTCGCATTCCCTTGAATTGCATCAAACAATTTCGCAAGATCAAGCTCTGTGTTAGGTTCTAATATATCTAACGCAGGAACTTTAAGATCCATTCGATGATCTGATACAGTTCTTAGAGAACGTTCTGTGCCTTTGCTTGAACTCTTAGTGTCCACTCTACAAACACAGTTAAAGTATCGACCCAATTTTGTAGATAGCTTTGAGCCGACACTAGTTGGATATGATTTACTCACACCCAAATCCCCTTCCATGTATTGCATGTGCGTTGTCACCACTACATTACACGGAACTTCTGAACCAGTTATATATTGTATGAGGTGTTGCACATCTCGTGCCGCTGTTCCCCACTCTGGTTGAGATGGTTGTTCGGTTGGTTTCTTATTGTTGAATACTAATGCACTACGCAATGCTGACTCACCCATAAGAGTGAGACTATCGATTACAAGTACATCGTCTTTAGTCCAAGTCTTTACTGAACCAAAGTCTTCGTCTCCATCTTTCCAATTAGCAATTAAATTTGCCCCCTTACGAAAGGCTTCCGCCTTACCGATTGGATCTTTAAGGGTTACATACGATACACGACTGACTCCTTCTGGAGTTAGCAGGTCTGGTAATATAGAAAGACCATCATCGTAATCAAGTATACGAAGATTCTTCCCAGCATTAGCTAATGAAGCTAGTGCCGCAGTCTTACCAGATCCACTATCGCCTACCAGTAATAGTTTAGTTACATCTGTTGATGCGTGTTCTTTAATGCTTGCCATATCTTATTCTCCTATTAAATATTTTCTCATGGTATAAGGATCGCTAACCTCATAAGGGTCGTAGTCTGTTGGAACATTATGTCCTTTACCTTTTTCTACAAACATCTCTTCGATCTTTCCATCTTTAAACACAGCAGAATATCTCCATGATCTTTTACCAAATCCTTTGTTGCTTTTATCTACTAGCATAACAAGTCTGTTTGTAAAATCCCCATTACCATCTGGTAACATCTTAACTTTTTCTATCCCTAAACTATTTGCCCATGCGTCCATAACAAACTTATCATTAACAGATACACAGTAAATATCATCAACATATTGTAGTAATTCATCTGCCATTGCCTCGTATTCTGGTAAGTGTTTAGACGAGCAAGTAGGAGTGAAAGCTCCTGGTAGTCCAAAGACTATTACTCGTTTGTTTTTAAATAATAAATTTTCTAATAAATCTCCCATAATATTTCTCCTGTATTTGTATTATACCAAATTAATTTAAATCCGTCAACAACTTTCTTTCCAAGAACCATCAGTATTATATCCTGTTGGTAGCTCGTTAGTTTTTTTAAACGCATTGATTGTTTTAGTTATATGATAACCTTCTTCGGTTTTCATGCTCATAAACCTGTTAAGATGTTCATTGTTTGGATCTAGTTTAAATAGTTCTATCGATAGATAGTCTACAATCTTATGATCCATTGGTGTCTTTAAATATTTTCCCATAGTTTCTCCTGTTATGTTATTGCTTTTATGACTGCATAAATTATGTAGCCTAATATGATTAGTCCTGGTAACGCGTCTAGTAGTTTGTCAATAAACTTTCTCATTCCAATTCAACTTCTATTTCCAATTCATCGCTTGGAAATTCAACTACGTTATCTTCTTTTCTTAAGTCCTTGTGTACTTCTCTGTCGAAGTCTGACTCTACAACTATGTGCCTGCGTGAAGGTGCTTCATTACATACTTCCCTAAATTTACAGCCACCATAATTACTACATGCAGTAAAGTCAGCAGGATAATAATTATCTTTCGCATATAGATTAGATAAGTCTATCTTGTGCATAGAATCTATGTACCATTCTTGTATTACTTCATCATTAACTTTAAACACTGCACGTTCAAAGCGTGTAAAGTTCACACCAGTTTGCGCCGCCTCTACTATGAAACCAACAACAGGTAACTTTAGTATATGTTTTGCCGCCCATAGATATGCATACACTTGATTGTTGGGTGTGAAGTTTGCAAAGTAATAACCAGTCAAGCCTGTCTTGGTAGTCTTAGTATCTACTACGTAAAGTTCGTTGTCTAGTTCTACAACTTTATCTATACGACCAGACAATCTCTCACCTGTTGCAGAGAAAGGTACTTCAAATCTTTGCTCAAGTGCAGGGTCTCCATCTGGCATGGTAGCAACCTTAATATTATCTTCCCAAAATTCTTCGGCTCTCCATACAATAGCGCGCATAGTTGCTTCAAGTCCTCGAGCTTTATCTTCGGTACGTAATAACTCTTCGCCAAATTCTAACAGTATTAATTTGATAGCATTCTTGACAGACTCATCTTTTGACTTGCCCTCAAATCTACCACGATCTAATTCTTCAAAGCCTTCATGAACTGCTGACCCAAAGCCAGTAGCTGATGAGTATTGTTTAGACTTGTACCCTAATAAGTTTTGATAATTATAGTAGCGGGGGCACGATGAAAATGCCGATAAGCTAGAGGTATCCCATACCATTTGTTTTGCTGTGCCATTACTTTGCCATACATATTTTGGAAAGTGTGGTGCTTCTATATATCCTATTCCATCGTCCATCATAATTACTCCTTGTACATTTTGTTTATTACTGATTCTTTTTCTGCGTTATCTTTGTGCCATGCACATAAGTTTGCCGCAATAGTTCTTCTCTCGCCCTCACCTTTGAATGGATACACCATGTGTTGTAACCATATAGGAAAGATAAATAACTTACCAACCTCTGGTTGAATGGTGCAAGTGGTCGGTGGTTTTAACATTGGATTGTCTAACGAAGATGTCTTACCATAATTAAAAGCAAGAAACCCATCACTGTTACCAGATGCTCCGAATAGATTATACTCACCATCGTTAGGACTCTTTTGTTTTGTTATTTGTTCTGGTACTTTAGTCCAGGTTGTTGCAGCTAGTCCTGTTAAAGATGGCACACTATGGTCGTGAATAGGATTGTAGTCTCCTGCATAACTATGTACTGACCACATCTCATCTACTCCTACTTGCATATTGTCTGGAAATAATTTACTTGAACCTATTCTTCTTACAAAATGTTTAATGTATTCCATGCCAAGTTGATTAATAGTTTGTGTAAACCTTATAACTTTTTCATCTTCTGCATTCATAGTTAATTGTTGACCGCTTTGTATTTGCCCCACTAAATTTTTAGAATGATCTTCCCTATCTTCTGATACCATAAGGTTGTCAAGATATGAGTTGAGATCATCTACCATTGGCATAGGCAGTTGTGCTTCCATCAATATTATTTGAGGAAGTTCATGCATTTTAAGATTGATTGTTTGCTCTTCCATTACACGTCTTTCAAGATCATAGCCAATGGGTCTTGATCAAACTGTTTAGGCTTAGTGCGTGCCGCTTTGGCAGTGATTCTCTTGCCAGATTTCTCGGCGGCTTTTATATTCTCTCGTGTACCTCGTAGATAAGTAATGATAGCTTCAATACCTTTATCATCTTGAGCCAGATCGATTGGATCCATCTCTAGGTATTCAGTGGGTACTATTAGTTCTTCTGTGTTATTTGACGACATCGAATTTATTCTCCAGTATTGTTATTTGTTTTTGTATATGTTCTAAGTCTTCTTTAGTTACTTCACTAACATCATCTAGTGCACACGCAATAGAAATGCTAGCCTCTTTTAATGCCTCAATCCACATGTTGTTGCTCCGCTCTTTGTTTATCATCAAGTTCATTGGGCGATTCTACTGCCATGATTACTGCGTCTGGTATAGTCTTTAAGTTTTCTTTGTATACCTTAGAGGTGTACTGGTTGTGTTCTTTACTATACTCAAGACTCTCGAGCAATGAAGGTAGCTTTGATTCTGCGTCAGCTTTATCATAGGCTTCAATCTCCCAGTGTTTGGTATGCATATGTCCTGTTACTACATTGAATTTTTTCTTTGGTATTTCCATAATGTTTCTCCTGTTAATGTATTGTTTCCTCTGGGTCTGGCACTATTCTTATACCAGTAATTGAAGTAAAGTCAAGAGGGTCTACAACTGCACCACTCTCTACCATCTTGTCAATCAAAGGCCCAAGCTCTGCTATGTTGGCAACTGACGCACCAAATATTTTAAGTGTGCCTGCTGTACCTACTGACATCATAAGCATACGAAGACTTACTTCAAGCATTGCTCCCATGATAACTCCAGTCGGATATTCTTTTGACATATCCAACAAAGGCTCTTTGAGTTCGTTGACACAATTCTCAAACTCTTTTCGTAAATCATTTTCTACCATTTTATTTTCCGCTTTCTACGATTTCAAAGTTAACCGCATTTATTTTTATGTCCGTAGTTTTTATGTAGTCTTTGTCTATCTTATTTAATCTGTCTCTCACTGCTCGTAAGTCATCTAGTTTGTTAGATGATACGATTATGTTTCTGTTTCTTTCGCTAGTTAAACAATAAGTTTTTGTCATAGTTCCTCTCCTGTTTGTTCGTTGATTAAATTAAGTTGTTTAGTTTCCATTGAGTGTGTTATACGCACAACATCTTTGTCATGCATAATTCTTAGCAAGTCATACTTGCCCTCATCTATATCTTCTATCCCTTTCATCTGCTCTCTAAAGGCTCTGATGTATCTAGCAAATCTCATAGCTAGAGCAAAGGGTTTGTCACTCTTGATACAGATAGAGGGTGACTCTTCTTCTGTTTCGTCTAGGTGTTTCCTAGCCTTTTCCAAAGCGTTTGAGATATCTATCTGTTGGAATAGGTTGTAGGTTTTTGGATTGTAAGCCATTTGCATTCTCCTGTTGGTATTCATAATCATCTGTGTCATCAAAGACTCCTCGTGCCGAGCTATCAGTATAGATATCCTCTGAGTGGTCATCGAATCCATCTAGAACAAAGTCCCCATCATCAGGAATCCATTCTGTTTTCTTGGTCTTCTTATTATATTTATTTACCATTGTGACCTCCTAAGTCTAGGTAGGAAGCAGTTATTCCTACAGTTAAAAACCCAAGCCATACAATAGCTAGGGGGTTGGGTAACGATAATACTGCTGTTATCGTTAGTAGTGTATAGAATCCTTTAGTGGCAAGCCACACATATCCTTTACCAAGTTCTTCCATGTTTCCATTCTTTCGTGTTGTCCGTAACGATAATAAAATCATCGGATAGATTAATATCTGGCTCGTCAGTATACACATAGATTGTAGCTTCTATGTCATCTGGTACGAGCTTCACTTGGACAGGCTCATAACCTGCACCAATCTCTATACTATTGGTTATCTGAAACACTCCTTCATCAACCTCATATAATTCTCCTTTAATACTGTACCCATTTTCTTTCGGCACTACGATAGGAAATATTCCGTTGCCATAATCTAGTATGTCAAAGTTAGGGGCAGTGTGGTACTCGCCTTTGTATTTCTGTCCATCGAGTATGCCACTTAACCTATGCCCCTTCTTTAATGTGCCGTATACAAATAGATTTGTCATGTACGAATATACCTAGACACTAACTGTCTATGTTTATCTTCCCATATATCCTTCATATCTTTTGTTGGTGCATTTTCTTTTGCAATAAGTAAGTTCTTTAATCTTCTTTCAATGGTTGCCATACTCTTATTGTATGGGTGTTCCTCAGCTTTTTTGTAGTGCATTAACTTCTTCCTTTATTATGTCTAGTATCTGAGGGTTGTCTCTGAATACCCCCATCAGCCAGTTGGTTGTGGTGTTCGCCACTTGTTCTTCTGCGTCATCATCTTTCAATGCTCCCCCATCTGCGTTAAGAGATGATAGATATATGATTGCATGTATGATCTCATGTAGTAAGGTGTTGGCATAGTCAATGCCACTTACTTCTTTCTGTATCTCTATCTTGTTTTCTCTTGATAGATATTGACCGAAGCAATCGGTGTTACTTTTTCTGAACGAGGGTTCAGTCCTCTCAATAGTTATATCAGCAAAGCCTATCTTAACTTTGGTTAACTCATTGTTTTTATTAGATCTTTTCATCATGATGAATTACTTTCTGTTATCGCTGTGTTCAAGTCAAAGTATTCTCTAAGCAGTTGAGCAAAGTCTGGATTTTCTTTGGTCGTTTTGTCCAAAGGCTTATTATACTTTATTTTGGGTGTCTTGTCAAATGATAAAACAGCTTCGTCAGTTAGTTGTTTGTGCATATCTTTAGGCATGATAAGAACTCTCCGCCCCCAAGTTTTTGCTATGATGTTGTAACTATCACCATAGTGATGTGTGATGTAGTGCTTATCATCTCTAGCTCTGCCTACATACCTACGGAAATAGTAGAGAGGGGTGTTGTTTTCTTTTACTCGTTTGCACAAAGCTCTCTTGCTTGTACCCTCTCGTACTAAGTCTCTTTGCTCATTCCCATCTTCATCGTCCCAATATTCATAGACAGGGGCATCAAATCTTACTTGATCTGCTTTTGCAAAGTATCTATCTAGATAAAACTTAGCCATGACTATAGCCCTCGTCATCTAACTCTTTCAAATTTCTTTGCAGTTGTAGTTCATCTTCTCTCTCAAAGAAATCTACGTCACGATATTGATCTCGCCATTCGTCTTCATTTTCTGCAATCATATCATTGAGTACAGTTACTTGAGACTGTCCATACTTAGCCACAAAATCTTCTCGTGCTTGATCTAGTGTCATGTTTTGTTCAGCCATTTCGTCAATCAAATGCCAAGAGTATTCTTGCATTTCCATTAACCAATTTTTTACTTGTCCCATATAGTCCTCCTTGTTTTATATTAATAATACAGTAGCTATGACAACCACAACCACTTCCCACATCTCTGCGTCTAACATAGTTGCAAAGAATAGTACATCAATCATTGTTCTATCCTCTCTAGCTTATATACTTCGACAGGTATTGTGTCAACAGTATTTATTATTTCGGGCATATCTTTTTCGGTTGTCATGTTGGTATAGTTAACGCTGGTATTTCTGTTAAAGTCTAAGGTGACTGCAACTATTGCAACCAAACCCCATGCCCATATCATACCTAAGACAAACCAAACGGCTACCCATAATTTATATCCTATATTCATAGTTTTATTCTCCTAAGTTGTGGGGGTAGTAAGGTATAATCAGCTAACGATTTCTCGCTTGGTAATTTGTCCTTGCCCCCCTAGTTTCACCTAACCGATAGGCTCGTAGTTAGTTGTCGGCTTTCAACATACTCACCGATAGGGTGTGAGAAAATAAACACATAAACCTTTCTCACTTCAGTTCTCTTTGGCTCTTATCTCCTGTACAGTTCGACTTTTTCCACTCGACCAAATGTGTTTACTGAATATTGTATTATACCATATTGGTATTTAATTGCAATAGTTTTCTACACTACTGAACACCGCTAGATCACCGAATGAACACTAATGGTCACGATTTCGGGGCGACCCACCCCCACACCCTTATAATATACGATCATTATTATATATATATTTACTATATATAGTATATATAGTTAGGTATAACATACTAGAGGCTTTGGACACCTCTAGTATAAGATTCGTGACGTATCGTGTTCTATCGGTGTTCACTCGGTGTTATACTATTTGTTGCCTCGATTGTCATCAAGGTTTGATAACCCCCAAATCCATTCGGCAGTACCGATAGGATTAAGCTCGACTAGATCAAGTATGTCCTCTTGATTTGCCCCCAAGAAGTCCTTGTCTGTTAATGTGAAGTCATCATTTGGTTGAGCCAGATCAACAGATGTCTCGGCATATGTTCTGCCATATCTATCTTTTGGTTGGTCAGTATCCCAATCCCATGAATCATCATAAGAGAAATCATACTGATATGATCTGTCTGTGTAGGCATATCCGTTTCCATAATTACCATAGATAGTATTAGGAACTTTCTTGCCTTTGTTGATGTCATAGTTGAAGCCTACCCCACGATTGATAGAATAGGTATTTGATACCCACCCTACACCCTGTACTTCTTTGCCCTGTTGAGGATTCACGATGGTGAACTCTTTGGTCTTGCCATCGAGGAATACCATCTTGTCAGTACCGATTGTCTCGGCTAACATATCTTGCCACTCAACATTGTATAGCATAGCAGGATTGTGAGATAGTTGAGGTCGCAGTATCCACTTGATAAATTGGTGGGTGTCTGATTTGTTTGCGTCAATCATTGGTGTAGGCAATCTTGCTCCATTGTGCATTACCCATAAATCTCTACCATGTTCTCTTGCATTGAGAACTTGAAAGGGGTGTGATAATGACCGAGTTGTCTCACCCTCAGTAGTAAATCTGAAGTGAATACCCATTGGGGTATCTAAATCTTTATAGATATCCCATACCTTGTTGATGTCTTTGAATGATTTTGGTACTATTTTGTGTGTGTGTACCTTGCCATTGTTGTAGAACATGACACCAAAGCCATCACTATTATTTTGATAGGCACATTCCATTAAGTCTATGTCTACTTTTTTTGGTTCATTTGTTTGTATTATTAAGCACATATTATTATCTCCTATATTTAGTTAAGATTTAACTATTGACAACATTGTCAATAGCTTCGTTGATCTCATTGGTTACTAGACGATTAGGTCTGCTATCTTTGAGATACCCTTTGCGAACAAACCACTCATTGATGTATGGAAAGTCTGCTCTATTCCTTGGTAGTTTAAACCACTTCAAGAAATCTCTATAATGTAATTCGTTGAAACTACATTGTTGTACATATTCACCGAGGGCGAATGAAAACTCTAATACTCTAAGTATACCATTCTTAGTGGCGTTGCCTCTGAATATTCGTAACTCGATTGATTGAGCATGAGCAGTATTTACGGCTTCATACTTATTATAGTCTCGTTGTCCACCCTCAGAAATTCGTTTCTGTTTGAACTTGGCATAATCGTTAGCTTTGCGACCAGCGACTGCTTCAATAAAATTTCTATTGACTTCGTCATTGATAATGACTTGCAATTTGCCAATTTGTGAGGCGGTGAATGAGGCTCTATTTAAGTTGACATGAATACCGCAGGT
>WLWG01001269.1_pt1 | contig 23382 bp, 27 predicted proteins | sample 6712871 | NCBI WGS metagenome assembly WLWG01 (sample SAMN12718693, study PRJNA515312) | sponge metagenome | isolation source: marine sponge | host: Mycale hentscheli | place: New Zealand: South Island, Marlborough, Capsize Point | collected 2003-05-01
TCGGAAAGATGTGCATCGACACAAGTGAACTGATTGCATTACTGGTGCGTGCTAACCAACAACTAGAAACACGCCTTACACGATTGGAAGCAAAACAAGCTTTAGCAACTGTGTAAAATAGTAAAAGGTTATTGATTTAGATCATGGGATTTCTAGAAGATAGGATTGGCGAAAGTAGAGTAAGAGACGATCAGCGGGGTGGTGCAAAAGCTGATTGGTTGTGGGGTGGTATTGGTAATGTTCTCGGAATAGATTCAGAAGGAATTGCAGATCAGTTTGAAGCACAAGGAAATAAAACAGCTGCAACATCAGCTATTACTAGATCAGGATTTTCTAGAGATGCTTTATCACAGCATGGGGATCTAAGTACCCCAGACGGTGTGGCTAGTGCAGCAGCTGCATTACGTAGAAGTAGGGAGGTAAGTGATCAATCAACACAGCATCGGCAATCCTTAGAACCAATAAGGATGGAGATGGCAAACAATAATAGTGTATTAGCTGCACAAATAGAGCGAGAACGACTTAAATTTAATTACATGGAGGCACGAGATGCAAATATTAGAGCAGAGACTAAAGCTGAACGTCTAGACGATAAAGCAGAAGCTCGTCGAGAACGACTAGACATGCTCGACCGTCAGGACCATCGTTACGACCAGCAGATGCAACGCTATGACAAGCGTCGTCGTCAGGAATCTATTCAAGGATTAGTAGGCGGACTAGCCGCCCTGGGTGCTGCGTTTGCTATGTGATTATTGGTGATAAGTATAACCAGCAATAAAGTTATTATTTTTCACGATATCTTTATCTGGATGTGCAGGACGTTCCCAATTGCGGGTCCAGTATGAAGCAGCCTCTTGAGGAGAATTCCAGGTTGTATTCAAGAAAGTAGTAGCAGAAGATTCACCCGGTTCAGTAAGTGCGTAGTCAATCTGTCCCTTCCAGTTACCAGAGTTCACAAGCTCGGTAACCTTAGGAGTTTGACGAACACCCTTCCACTGGAACAAACCACCAGGACCACCGTCATCACCACTACGGACTGAAGCTCTAAAGCCACTCTCACGATCGATGTTAGACATCAGACCATAAGCTTTGTTATGTGATAGACCCTTATCTTTAGTCAAGTATGAATACACCTCAGCACGATCAATGGTTCCACCAGAAGGTGTAATTGGTTTTGTTGAGGAGGTTCCACCTCCACTAGGCTTTGGGGTACTGGTGCTTGTGCTCTCACCTGGCTTTACAGGTTCGACAATTCCAGCTCTAATGTCATCAGCTTCTTTTGAGTACTTATCAATATCTGCATTAAGCTCATCACGTGAGTAACGACCCTTGTAAGGCTCAAGTGGTTTCTCACCACCAGCATTAGCAATACCACCAAACATCTTCCCAGCGGCACCTAAAGCACCAGCCTTTCGTGCAGACTTTTTATAATTTCGTTTTGCACCTTCTTTAATCTTGAGTGCCTCCATTCCACTTGCTGCTCTAATACCAGCTCTATTCACTTGAGCTGAAGTGGTTATGGCAGCACGTTTTTCAGCAGACCTATTCTCCATCCCTTCTTTAACAATCTTGCCGTAGTCAGGTGCATTACGACGTGCGGCAATAAAAGACTTCAGAGTATCGTCAGCTGCAGACTTACCAGCCTGTGCAAAATTACTAGATCTACCAATACTATTGAACTGCATATGGAATACTCAAGCATTACTACTATTCTATAGAAACTAAAATAGATAGAATAGTCCTGAGAGAATTAACTAACAAGATGGCTGCAAAAATTCCAGAGGGTTTAGATCCAGAGTTAGCAAAAAAAGCCCTTGAAGGTGGTAAGAGCTGGGGAGCTAATGACCAAAAACGCTATGACAAATTAAAAGCCGAAAGTGGATCAAGTTCAACTACAAGTACAACTACTAGCGAAGGTGGTAACAACAAAGGCCTTTATGGAGGAATCATGGATGATTTCTTCAATTCGACCCCTGGTGCAGATGATCCAGAAGGCCGTTCGATTAAAATGGCATTCCAAGGCAACTTAGCGCAGAGTGTATTAGACGGTAAGTTAGCAAAGGACTTAGGTCAATTTAATGCTGGTATCGCCCAGCAGAACATGACTCATCAAGCAGATCTGGAACAGCGGAACCAGTCTGCATTAATGAAAGATGAGTTTAGCTATGGAATGGAATCCATGGGTGCTCAGTTTAAACTTGGTGAGCAGGGTGCACAGAATCAACATGAACGTGATCTTGGAATGTTGTCTGCTACAGGTGAGGAGCAACGATTAAATATTGGAGCTCAGGGAACTCAGGATAGATTGACACGTATCGTAGATGGTGAACAGAATCGCCAGACACGCATTACTGACGGAGAGCAGAATCGTCTAACAAGAGTTACAGATGGTCAGCAGACTCGTTTAACTGATGCACAGAACAACGCTTCTAAAGAAAGGATTCAATCAGGCGTTAACGATACAAATAAATACGTTCAAGATTCTGCAAGTGAGGCCCAGCGTAATGTTGCCACTACGCAGAAGGAATCAGCATTAGGTACTGCAACCATAAATAAGGAATCAGCATTAGGTACTGCGGGCATACAGAAGGATGCAGCAACAGAAACAACTGGAATGCGTACACAGGCTGATATTGACATCGCTGCCATCGAAAAAGATTCAGCTATTGGTACAGCAGGCATCGCCGCTGGTGCATCCAAGTATGGAGCTGATCGTTCAGTAGATGTTGCCAAAGTTGGTGCACAGGGAACGATTGATAACACTCGTGCTACTGGAGACGAGACCCGCAAGACGATGGGTACTGAGAACCAGCTCAAAGCTAAGGATCGTGCTGATATGCACCGTTATGCACGTAACACAGCGAGGGCTATGTAATGACTACATCAACAACAGCAAAAAATGGAAAGCTCTACCTCAATACAGTTGATCAGTGGTTAGACAGTATCCCTGCATCTGACAGCGAAGACTTCAAAGAATTTGCTGAGATGACACCATCCATTATTGAGATTTGGGTATATTCAGGAATCGTTGGATATACAGGCACCTTCAACGATCTCAGTCGTTGGGTGAAGATGAAGTATAAGAAGCTTGATCGTCGTGGCATTCTCAATAGTGAGATTAGTGCTTTGCATTCAGATATCCAAGAACTCCGAATGGCAATCATGTCAGGGGAAATCAAAGGTGATAACGGTTGTGCACGACTAGCTGCTCTTGAGAAAGAACTGAGGTCACACATCGAGACATCAGATCGAATGAATAAGAGTACAGATAAACGTGGTTTAATTCTTGCGGGTGCTGACCGTGTGATGCGTGAGATGACTGGCATCTTTAAAGATGATCCACAATTCGCTGAGCCTATTGAAAATGCTATAAATGCAGTATGGGCAAAAGTCTATAGCGAGGTGAGTAATGCTTGATCTAGATCTACCAGAACTTCCAGGTAATATTCCTAACCTAAGCGTAGAACAGCTACGGCTACAGGGAACATTAGGAACACGCCTACCCTCGATGCCTGGACTAAGTGTTGAGAAATACTTTATGGGTAATCGCCAAGAAGAAACTACAGCACAAATGGCTGCTATGGGACTTGCTTATGAAGAAGATAGACAGCGTGCAATTATCATGCGAGCGAAGATGCGTGCTGAAGAACGTAGAGCCCAAAGATACGCTGAAGGAAGAGAATAAAGTTAGACTGATAGAAAAGTATCAGTATGGCAATTGCAAGTAGTTCATTAGCATTTAGACGCGCTGCCTTAATGACAGCTACGAAGGTAACTACTAAACCACCTTCACCAGAAGTATTGAGAGCAAGAGACGACTTCAAAGATTTTTGTGTATATATGGGTAAAGCTCCAGCCAAACATATGTTGGAGTGGCATACAGAATTATGTACTGGCGAAGATAGCGAGTGTTTGATTGGAGTAGGTGGACCAAACACATCAATCCTTGCACCACGTGGATCTGCTAAGTCAACAGTATTAGGATTGTTTGCTGCATGGATGATAGGTAGACATACCGCAGCAAAGCAAATGTTGCGTATACTATATATTGCGTACATGGTTGACATTAGTAGAGCTAAGTCTGCAACCATTAAAGGCATTCTTACAAGCAACAAGTACAGAGAAGTCTTCCCTATGGTGAGACTCTCGAAGATAAAACGTTCTGACGAGTATTGGTCAATTGATTATGATTTTGCGGGAATTGATACAGCAGGCGAAGAAGCTTTCACAATTGCGTGTGGTGGTCTCAAAGGTGCAATCACCTCTAAACGATCACAGCTGGTGCTTATTGATGACCCTATCAAATCTGCCGCTTCGATCAACAACCCAGACATTCGCCGTGAGATGGAGCAAACGTGGTCTAACGTTATCGCACCAACGATGTTCCAAGGTGCACGGGCTATCTGTTTGGGAACCCGCTTCCACTTTGATGATGTTCACGCAACCCTCTTTACTCCCAAGAACAATTGGAAGCAGATAGTTCAGAAAGCAGTAATCACAGACGCAGACGGTAGGCAGAAGTCCTACTGGCCAGAGTTCTGGTCTATGAAATACTTGAATCAACGCAAGCTAGAAGATCGTGTTGCGTTTGCATATCAGTATCTAAATACAGCTGTTCGCAATACAGACGTTGGTATCTCACCAGAACTAATTGTGCGTGGTGAAGTCCCAGATGAATACGATTGCTTAGGTGTAGGAATTGACTTAAGTGCTGGTCTGTCCGAGAAGAATGACTGGACAGTATTCACACTTGCTGGAATTAAAGAAGGAAAGATCTATCTCATCGATCAACGTAGAGAACGCACCATGGGAAACATGGACAAGATGGATACGTTGTGTGAAATGTTAGCTGACTGGAACATCTTGATGGAGAACGACGAAGGTCAGTTCTTCCCAACGATGTCACCATGCATGATATGGCCAGAAGCAGTTGCATATCAAACATCATTTGAAGGAGACTTCAAACGTATCGTTCATGAGAACCGTGCTCTATATAATCTGACAGTCTCCCCTGTTAAAGGATTTAAGGGGGATAAATTAGCAAGACTGCGTGGTGTGCTTGGCTTATATGAGAACAAAAGAGTGGTGTGGAATAAGTGGCGTAAGTGGACAGTACTTGAAGAAGAGCTACTTAACTTTGGTCATTCACAACATGATGATGCTGTTGACAGCATGGTATTAGTTATGGGAGGACTATTAAGACGAGGAAGTATTCAAATTGACTACAATAGTGACAGCTTTGATTTATAGATAGCAGCATGTCTAAAAAACGGATGGCAGGTGACAAGTTAAAAGACTCTACACCTAACGAGCATGAGGTTGTTGGAATCGATAACTATAAAAACGCCAACTATGCTACTGATAACAAGTACGGGCAAGACTTAAGCGGCATTACATATAAAGATGGAATTGACAAGCACTTCGGTGGTGACGGTTCTATCGGCGGTAATGATGTTAAAGACATGCTGGCTGCTGGATTCAGTGCTGATGATATTTATAACTTCTCTAAAAAGAAAGGCTTGAACTATAACAAGCATGGTCGTGAGTACCTAAAGCGTGAAGGTGATTACAACATCGGTAAAGGATCAGATCAGTGGGGTGATGTCTTTGGATACAAGTCCGATGGTGGCGGTAGTGATGGTGGTAATGATGGCGGAAACACAGGTGGTGGATCAGGTGGAGGAATTGATATGGGAGATACCGAGCAAACTATTAACCCTGGAAACCCTGGTGAAGTAGGCGGTGGTGATGGATTCCCTGACCCTGGCCCTGGTTCTAGTCTTGACAATAGTACAAATGTAAATGTCAATCAAGACAACGATATTGTTAACAGTATTACCGGTAGTAATAACACCGTTAATAATGCTCAAGACAATAGTGTTAATACTATGGGTGGCAACGCTAAGTCATTTAATGGTGGTAAGGGATCGATGTTTAAGGATGCTTGGATGCAGAATTTCTTTAAGTAATAACTATCATGTCAAAAGTATCTGAAGCAATCAAAGCAAAGCGTCAGCAGCATCGGAAAGATCATTACACCGATGCCGACCGTGCCCTTAATGGTAAGGGGCAAAAAGCCAGGCGAGCTTCTCGTCAAGAGGCGTTTAACGCTCAAGGCAATAAATCAGCTGCTGATTTTAATTTCGACCAACATGGCAAAGGCCACATAGGTGGTCAAGAGATTCGCCATCTGCAGAATCAAGGTCACTCAAGAGAAGACATCATGGCTGCTGCTAAAGCCAATGGTGGTGAACTTGGACAAAGGGTACAGAAAAGATTTGACAGATGGACGTCTGCTAAAGAAAAAGCTTCAGCAGCTAAAAATAATTCTCCAGCACCTACCACTAATGTAGAAACTGGAGACAATACTAATACTCAACAAGTTGACAATAGTACTAACACTAATGTCAACCAGGATAATGATATTGTGAATGATATTTCTGGAAATAATAATAACGTTAATAATGCTCAGGACAACTCTGTTGATACCATGGGTGGTTCAGCCAAAACTGGCAACTATCAAAACTCTTCCACAGGAAGTAATACTGGTAGCGGCAATCGAATGTACAGTGCCAGTGTAATGCCTCAGGGTGATAAAGATACTCCAATGAACAGTACTGCTGTAATGCCTCATGGGTATAAAGATACTAATACGCCTTATTACAATTCCAATAGTTCTACCGGCTCTAACAAGAGTGCACAGCAGGTTGATGGCAGTTCAACTGTAAATGCCAATCAAGATAATGATATTACTAACGATATAGAAGGTGATAACAACTACGTTTACAATCGTCAAGATAATTCTATCCGCAATTACGGTGGAGATACACGAGTCTTTAACTATCAAGGTAGTGGCAACGCAGGAGCTGATACACCAGTTTCTGCAGCAGTTATGGGTGGTTACTATGCAGTTGATGACAGTCATGCAGCAAATGCAGCACGTTTAGATCGACGAATCACAATGGGAAATGACTATGCCAAAGACAACATGGATGTAGATTGGATTACACAAGGTGCTATGCATCGAGCAGGACAAAATGCATACATCGATCCAGCAAAACTAGACTCTCGTGTCCGTGCACGTGAACAGGCATCGTTTGCACAATCAAAAGTAAATGAAGCAAACATGTGGGGTGATCCTGATCAGTATTCTTGGGGTGGCGTAGGTGAAACACCAGAACCTGTTGAAAAGCCTGACTTCGAGGCAATCGGCAAGGTTTACACAGACTATTAATAAGTCGGTAGACTAAATAAAAAGGAATAAGCAAAAATGGCTTCACAAGGTGACAATAGTTTTACACAAATCCTTACTGCTGCTAAGGAGCGTAGAGGAGATCTAGCTGTTGACACTATGATTGTCAGTTCTCATCTATCGCAGATGAGGATGTTTATGCTGCGTCGAGGTATTGAGTTCTATGCTGAACAAGATAGCTATGGTTACCGCAAGGATTTTCTAAAGAAAGTGTGCGAGCAAAACATGCTCGACATGAAACTAGATAGTATTGTTGATTACTTCCTATGTGATGGACAAGGTCTATTTTATTTCCGACCTTCAGGAGACGACTATCAACTGCTTTATTTCCCTAAAGAGAACTACAGAGCATACCGAGATCAAGAAGGTAATATCAGTCAAGTAATCCTGCGTTACTCCTTTAACGTTCAGGACAACAAGAACTTTGATGCATTCCCACAGACACCAGATGGACGTGGTGGAAAGAAAAAGTATATCAAGCTGCAAGTATTTAAAGACCGCATCATTCAAACAGTCTCTGATGAGAAGATTGAGTTTGAGAATCAAATGGGTGGTCCACAAATGGCTAGCCCTGGACAACAAGAAACGTTGATCAATAGCCTCGGTTTCATTCCTGCGGTTGAAATCTATAACTACATGGATTGCACAGGAGAAGCTACTGGTAACGGTGAGTTCGAATGGCTATCAAACCAGATCATGTATCACAACGAGTTGGTACAAAACGTGCGTAAGAACCTCAAGTTCTTTGGCAACCCCACGTTGATCTCTAGTCGTCCTAAGCAAGACATCATCGAGAGTGGTGATGAGAATACATTCCGCCCCACTATCAGCTCTCAGGCAGGCTTTGCAGCGATCGGAAGGTCTAGTACCAGGGTTAGTGAACCCTTTGGTGGTGCATCGATGTTAGACGGTCAAATCAAGGTACCTAGGGTTATTGCCAACCTTGAGCCAACTGACCGTATTAGTTACCTCACACCAGACAGTGTGAGTGGTGACCAGAACATGTACGTCAAACAGTACAGGCAAGAAATTCGTCTAGCACTTGGTGGTGTTGATGACTTGGACTTCCAAGCAGCTGGTACTGCATATGAAATCAAGACGTTGTATGGACGTGTTGCAGCTACAGCAGAGAAGAAAGCTCGTGCCATGTTTACGTATGGCTTGTGTCGTCTGTTTGCATTAATGATCTCTCATGAAGAGAGGATGTTTAATGAAAGTTTTGCAGTAGCAATTGGTTTAGAGAAACCACAGATTCCTTTGCAGGAAGACTTCCAAGATCCTGAAGAGTATCAAAAAATGAATGACAAGTTTTTGAAACTCATGGCTAAATACGAGCGTGCAAGAACTGAAGCACTAAATGCTACACTTGAATCAGGCGAAATGCCTCCAGGTGTAACTGGACTTATTCCAGACGGAAGCACCAAGGTTGACTGGCGTTGGATGGGTGAAGTATTTGAAGAAGGCTCTGATGAGATTCTCCAAAACTCCATCGTTGTCCGAAACTTGCAAGAAGCAGGTGTTGGTTCAATCGAAGCTCTTAAGTACCTCTTCCCTAACAAAACAGACGAAGAACGTGCTGCGATGATGAGCGGATTTCCGTTTAGAATCGTCAAAGAAACACAACAAAGTATTTCTCAATTTATTGGATTACTCGGCAACCTATATCAGTTGCCACATCCACAAACACCGGACATGCCTTTGGCGTCCGACCCGAACCTAGATATTACTGGGTTCTTATACAGATCACTAGATTATTTACGTAAGGAGTTAAGTTACAGTGGAAAGTACAAGCCAAGTAGCAACGACGCAAGCATCAGTAAGCTCACCGACGCCGACATCAAGCGTGCCAGCATCGGCCGCCCAGTTCGCGACGAGCGCACCCCAAGCATTCCAGGCATCACAGATGGCCCCGGTAGCGCCTCAGGCTCCGGTTTACCAGGCACCGGCCCAGGCAGCGCAGGCTTCGGCTCCAGCGCAGGCGGGGAATCCATGGCAGGAGGCGTTCCAGGCTCTGAGCGCAAGTTTGAATACAAGCAGCCCCTCCCAGGCCCAGGTTCCATACTCGGCTTATCAGACCCCGACGCCTCAGGCAAGTATCCAGGCACCGCTGGCTTCGGCGTACCAAACCCAGCAGCCAACCCAGTATTCGGCGGAGCAGATTTACAGTCCCCAAGTTTCAACCCAGGCTTATCAGCAGCAAGCACTCCAAGAGGCGTACAGCCAGCAGCAAGCGGCTCCGGTCAGCGACGCGTATCTAAGTCAAATCAGCGACGAAAGTCTTGAAGTTCTTGAGCACTTCGGTGCTGAAGCTCCAACCCTTCTGAACACTTATGCCTGTGCCGTTGAGGATGCCCTCATCGAGCAAGTGCAGCGTGGTCAGTCCATGGGCTTGATGCTTGAAGCAGCAGGTGAAGAGCGTTCTGCCATGAACCTCATGCTCACCGACCCCGATGTCTTGGCTGATTATGTCAACGACTTCTACGGTCCTAATGGTCCTTACCCGACCGAGACCCGTGACGAAATGGCTGCTCGCCAGCAGTACGAAGCACGTGCACAGTTTGAAGCTGAAATCGAAGCACAGGAAATGGGTCAAGTCCCACCTGCCTTCCAGCGTGCACAAATGGATATGCCAACACCAGGTCGCCAGCAGAATCCTGCTAACGACTTCTGGGGTGGATTCTCCGAGATGATGGATCAGAACCCTGAGAACGCATGGCAGTATCTTGCCCAGGCTCAGCCCGGCATGCTGTCCACCAAGATGCTTGTTCAGGACGCCTGATAAGTAACACCAAAGGGGGGTACATAAATGTATCCCCTACAATATAAGTATTGATTAGTTATTGAACATGCAGAGAATGAATCCTTTTACAGTTGCTGAATCATCCTTGGGTGCTTCCTCTATGCAACGTAGCCAAGGTGGCATGACACGTACGTCTGCTCCGCTTGGACCAAATATGTTTGATGGTGGTCCTGCATCGAAAGTGCAAGAGAATACTCAGGACTACAATAATGCACGCATGATGCAACAGAACATCATGCAAAACACAGAGTCTGCTGCTAGTCAGGCAGGTGCTAATGCAGTACAAGGAGTACGCAAACAGCAACTGGTTATGGACAACCAGGAGTACAAAGCTAATGCTTTGCTTGAGCAACGCAAGGGTGAGATCCTTAGTGTTATGAACTCCCCAGCAACTCTTGCTATGGGTAACATGTCACCTCCTGACGCAGAGCGTTTCCGTAGTGATATTGCAACCGGCAAAGCGATGACGATGGGTATCAACCCTGACCTCATTCAGAATCGAGTAGGCGAACAACGTTACGGTTAATTTACTACAATTAATACAGTCGTTGTAGATAGTTACTGTGCGTTTAGCTGGCCAACAAACTAAAGAAGACCCTGATGTTTACCAGGCTATTTGGAAACATTTAAGGTCTGATGGTATCCCTGATCAGGCTGCCAATCAGATGACAGCTGAGATGCTCACTCATGGTGAGGATTTTGAAAGCTCAGTAGAGAAGTATCAGCAGTACGAAGAGAACTATAAGTCCAAAGGATTTAATGAACATGCTGCACAAGCTATGGCAGTAGAAGCATTAGAAGGAAAACAAGAAGCTCCGCAGGAAAGTATTAGATTTGCTCGCATGAATGGTTGACTAAATGTAGAATAGTAGCTACAGTTAAGTATACCCAAAGAGAATTATATGAGTGTAAAACTTTCAGGAGATTCTGTGCGTTCGTATCTACGTGATATTGGACGTATTCCACTGTTAGAGCATGATGAGGAAATCCTGTTAGGTCGCCAAGTACAGCGATTGATGGAAATTAAAGCAGCTAAATTAGAACTAGAGATCGAAGATGATGAAAGCCTCGCCTTGTCATTAGGCATCTCTTTGAAAGAACTAAAAAAGGAGTTGCGTAATGGTGAACGAGCCAAAGACAAGATGGTCACAGCAAACCTCCGTCTCGTCGTTAGCGTCGCTAAAAAGTACACCAAGCGCAACATGGAGTTGCTCGACATCATCCAAGAAGGCACGATCGGTCTCGTCCGTGGCGTGGAGAAGTTCGATCCTGGTCGTGGCTATAAGTTCAGTACTTATGCATATTGGTGGATTCGACAAGGCATTACTAGGGCGATTGCGGAGAAGAGCCGTGCCATCCGCCTACCGATCCACGTTACTGAGAACCTCAACAAGCTTAAGAAAGCCCAGCGTGAACTAAGCCAACTGAACGGTGCACTGCCTGATGTATTTCAACTGTCTGAATACCTTGGTCTATCAGTAGATGACATCAAGGATCTGATGTGTAAGGCACGTCAACCAACATCGCTAGAAATCAAGATTGGTGAGAACCGTGATACTGCACTTATTGATTTGCTTGAAGACGAGACACAGTTGCCATCGATGCTTCTTGAGCGTCAATTCATTAAAGAGGATATCCGTGAACTCATTAAAGATCTGCCTGAAATGCAAGCAGCTGTTATCAGTATGCGCTATGGAGTGGGTGACGATATTCTTGAGCCTATGTCTATGACAGCTATTGGGCAGCTGCTAAACATGAGCCGTGACCGAGTAAGGACGCTAGAACAAAAAGCTATTCGTGGATTGCGTGAGCACAACAAAGAGATTAGTAATTATCTCTAATTAGAATAGGGATAGGTTAGCAGCATGCGAGATGAATGTTACAGATCAAGTAATTAGAACGCATCAGCTATATGGTGCAAGTGACAATACTAACCCTGCATATTATGCAGCCAATAAATCACTTAACTATGCAAAGGGTTCTAGCACCCTGATGAATGCTCAAGTGGAGCGTGTGACAGCTATTCCTGCTGCTGTGAATTATCAAGACACAGTAGGTTTATTCGGTGCTGAAAATATCTTTATCAAAGTGCAATTAGATATTACAAATACTAAATCTATTTACGCAGACAATAGTCCTCCAGTCAATTCTTATCTGCCCGCAACTATTGATGTAAACAATCAAGATCTAGACATATTCTATGAAGCTGCCTTGATGGACTTCAACTTAGATCGGTTTACATTAAATGATTATGAACCAGCAATGCTAAGCAACAATGTTGAAGATATTCCAAGAGCACTTGTAAGTGTAGACCTAGAGAATTTAAAAACAGGTAACAAGTATATTGATGCTTGGTTTGATGTACGTCTCTATACCAAGAATCGTGAGGAATTCCCTTACGACAAAATGTATATCAATCCTAAAGATTATTTCTATATTGGCTTCCATGCACGGAATACAAAAAGACTGCCATACAACGTGAGCATGACAGTCGGTACTGTATTTACTTCTGAATTTAATCTACCTGAAAGCGAAAGGCGTTACTTAGCTTCTAGTAACTAGAATCATTTGAATCATCTTCAGGTTCTGGAGTTGGATCTTCTGCTGGAGTAGCAACAGGTGCAGGAGGAGTAGGAAGCGGTGCGAGTGAACGCTTCAGGACAGATCCACCTGAGATCTTAGAGAACTGATACTCAACAAGGAGTTGATTCGTGTCGTAAGCAAATACTCCAACACGTTCAATAGCACCCTTATTAACTTGTGGGAAAGTGAAATCACCATTACCGTCATGACGAATTTCAAACGTCATGCCTGGATCTGTGTGAGGCACAACAAGCCTAATTTTTTGTCCGTTGTTCATATAGACACAGAAGATGGCTACCTCAATATATGCAATAGTCCCTTTCTTATTCCACCACCTTGGGAACCGATGGACTGACCCACCACGCTTGGGAAGTTCCAGACGAAACTCATCGCTGGTCTGATCAACGACGGAAGCTCCACCCTTGTAAATGAGTTTATCAGCCATTAGTTTTATTAAATACCTTCTTCTATTTTAGTCATCTTTTCTTCTGCACGTTTTACCCATCGCAAGTTGTTTGCGCGACAGTCTGTTTTGTCTTTATTAATGTGCTTAACAACAGAGCAGCCTTTCTGTCTGCCATAAGGAGTAGGCGGCATTCCTAAGAATGCAAAGGCAACAAGTGTATGAACTGGAATGGTGACTAATTTTCTACGTCCAATACGCTGTGTCAGGTTTACGCACGGATATCCACCTTTGCTTATCTTCTGTTTGAGGATACGTTCAACGCGACCCTTGGTACTTTTTACATCACCAAGCTCGTTAACGTAATACTCAATACAGCATTCAAACCCAGGCAGAGAGTGTACTGGGACCCATTTGTCGTTATCTATAAATTCCATATAACCAAGTATTCTGGGGTATCGCTATAAAACAATAATAACAACTATTAATATCTAACTATGTGGCAAAGTCGATGTCACTTATAAACCTTTTAGCTTACGGAGTATTAATCCATGTGGATTGATAATGACTTTCCGAAGCTCCTTGGTGCAGAACTCTATCGTCCTCATCCTGCCTACATCATCGAGATGGCAGTTGAGCCAGTAGTTGTACACGATTTTTCTAAGCAACCCGGCCAGACCGTGCAGCTTGATCGTTACCGCTTCTGGGGTAAGCCTGGCACTAAGGAGTCCCGTGAGCGGACAGCCGATCAAACTCTCGGCACCGCTTCAGCCCGCAACATCGTGAAGGACAAGGTCCTTGTGACCCTGCGTGAGTACACCGGCCCCGCCGATACTCGCGACACAGCACAGCCTTCTACCTTCAAAGTTGCACGTGAAACCCTGATCACCGCACAGCGTTTGCTGCTTGATACAGGTAACTTGAATGTATTCCACCAGTCCATCGGTAGCTTGACGCTGCTTGATGACTATCGTCGCTGGCGTGACCGTGTCTTTGCTAACGAACTGCTGAAAGCAGAAGCAAATGGCATGGCCGACAAAGAGAAAGGTGGTTACTACCTCCCCGGTGGTAAAGAGAAAGCCACTTCCGGTCCTCTTACTACGTATGACGCTGGCGAATCCGCCAAGTTCGACGTAACTACCGACCTTCTCGAAGTTGTTAAGGACATGCGTAAGCGCAACGTCCCAACTTTCTCTGATGGCTACTACCGCTGCATCGTGGATCCAACCGCGATGATGCATCTTCGTCAGAACAGCGATTTCCGTGAGATCGCACGTTATCCCGGTAACGGCATGGTCAACCCCATGCAACCCGGTCAGGCTCCCAACGCCAACTTCTACCAAGGCATGGGTCCTGCATACGGTCAGGCTGGCTTCGTTGCTGGTCAACCCGTAATGCCAACCGGCTTCCTCTTTGAGGGTGTCCGTTGGTTCGAGTCCACCAACCTGCCCGAGACGTCATACAACCTGACGATCACTGATGCCGCTCCTGGTGCTGCCGATTACGGTGCATCACAGCTGATCTTCTTTGGTCCTCAAGCTGTGGGTGTGGGTATTGGTGGTAACAACGCTCAAATCTTGTTGAACAACAACGACGACTTCAGTCGTTTCATCATCATGATCTGGTCGCTGTTTGCCGGTTTTGAGGTACTTAATAAGGACTTCATTACGGTTGGTTACTCTTTCGTATATTGATAGGAGCAACTAACTATGTCCGTAATTTTTCCCGGTAACTATGTAGCTCACCTGAACGCATATCGCGATCAAGGTGTGTATGCCATCCCTGGCATCGAGTTTTATCAGGTCGTTGGAGCCGCAATCGTTGACGCAAGCGTCACCGGTGCTGGAACCCTTAACCCTGAAATCCAGTCCCCTGATCTTCGTCAGGACGACAAGCCACGGCTGAACAAGCCCGTGACTGTTCCCGCTGGTGCAACTGTGTATCGCACAGCTATCAGCACTTCTAACCTCAGTACTGCATCCACCAACAGCGTGTCTGTTGATGGTCTTACGACTGCTGGTTTGGAAGCATCACTCGCCGCAGTTGATGGTGAGTTTGATGCAAATGGTGCAGCAACACCTTTCGATGGTTTTGCAACTGTCTCTGCTGAGTCAACTGGCGCTACCGTCACTATTGCTCACTCTGGTGATCTGACTGTTGAAGATCCTGATAGCCAAGCGGCTGTCTTGGTTGAAGTCTGTTACTACGTCGTTGGTCCTGCACCCGACGCAGATGACACCAGCTTGCCTTATAAAGTTGAGGCTGGTCAAGGTTATTGATAACTAAGTCCAAGATTAAGAGCGTCTCTCAGGAGGCGCTTTTTTTCTGTCTATAATAATGGGGTATGGTTTAAATTGTAATGAGTAATCTTTTTCAGGATCGTAAGACTGGCAAGCTCGTAGAGTTTATCAATAAGCACGATAAAGAATATGCCATGGTTCGAGATGCTGGCGGTAATATCGCATATGTAGATCTTGAATCTCTTGTTCCATATGACAAAGATAAAGGACGTTTGACAAAAGTAGCAGCACCCCAGATTGCACCTGAGCCTGAAGAGCAATTGCCAAAGACTGTCGTTCCAATTGAAGATACACGTCTGAATTTGAATACCGCACCTGCAGAACAAATTGCTAAGCGCCTGCCTGGTGTTGGCTATGCCACAGCTAAACGTATTGTTGAACTTCGTATGTCACTTAGCGGAGAACGTTTCAATAACCTCAAGCAACTTGAGAACATTCCCCGTGTCAACTGGGAGCAGCTAATCGAAGAAGACTTAATCTTTATTAGCTAAACTAGAGAATATATTGCGAATAGATAAATGCTGTCTGTACAGGAAGCACTATTATTTCAAGCCGCTCAAGAAGAACAAGAGCGTCTTAATGCACAGTCAGCCGGTGGTGTAATCGGTGGCATGACAGGTGCTGTGCTTGGCACTACTGGTGGAATGATTCCCCATCAAGTAGGACGAGGAATTAATGCAATCACAGGACGTACTCCTAATCGTTTGAAGCCAGGGTTCCGTATGGCAGGTGGTCTGACAGGTTTGATTCTTGGTGGTGGTCTAGGAGCTGGAACTGCAGCGTTGATGAAGAAAGATAATGAGGCTGCTCAGCTGCTTGGAAAGATTCAAGCCAAAGGATCTTTAGACAGGTACGACGAGCAAGCACTATCAGATCTTTTAGGAGATCTATATAGCAAGCCCTCGGAGTTTATGTAATGGAACTAGACGAATATCTAAAGTCTAAAACAAGATTTCACCTTGGATATAACTCAGGTGCACAGCTACCGGCTGGTGATCGAGCAAGGCTAGAAGAAGCCATGTCTCTTGTGCCTGACGAGCTTTGGTATAACGAGATTGTTTATCACATCAAACGTTGTGATAACGCATGGAAAGTAAGTGCTTATCTACCTGACGACATCCTCTCTGGAGCAGACTCCACAAGTGGTGGTAGTGAAGGTATCGTCAACTTTTCACGTCAAGAAATTATTTCAGGAGACGTTCAACGAACGATCTCACAATCAGACCCTTTGAAAGGAGACGAATACTTCCGTGAGATCTATCTACGAGAATGTGATCGATTGGCTGAGACTTTGTACGTTGGCAACTATCGTCGTCCTGAAGTACGGCGCTATGCCTTTGACCGTGCTGGCAGTGAATTTATTATGGCTGTGCCTGGTCCTGCGGATACTGCAGTAGGTTCACGCATATTGTTAAACAACATGTGGAGATAAAGTAGAATAGTTTTAGGATATACCATTAGAAGTTATGACACAAAAAATCACGATGGGTCGTGATAGGCGGCAAGACGCTATTGATGCAGAGAATGCCATGAGGCAGGCTGGTAGCAATCAATATGTCGAAGGTATCCAAGGCCCAGGAGCACCTCCAGTAGGGATGCAAGTAGCTAACAGTCGTACTCGTTACGGTGCTGTAAGAGAGATGCCACAGGAGCTTATAGAAGGTCCTGAGAGTAACTTCTCTTCTGTAAGTACAACTTCAAATGTTCCGCTCGATAAGCCTACTCAGACATCAGGCAATGTAGAACTACAAACATCTGCAACTCGATCAGCTGAAAAAGATCCTGACCAATTCCAAACCCAAGCTTTGGATGAGCGTCTTAATATGTATGCAAAGGCAGCAAGTAATGCTGGCTATAGCTTGAATGATCGTGCAGCTTCAGGGAGGCTTTGATTATGTCTAAAGAAAAAAACGCACGTCTACTAGATCCGAACCGTTTTAAAATTGCACAACAGAATGCTGTTATGCCAGGCGGTCCAGAAAACAATAACCCGATGAACGTTACTGATAACGCTTCACCACAGATTGAATCTGACAGCATTTACGGCGATCACCGCCAGATGTATGCACAGATGGGAACTGGCATGGTTAACCCTATGAGTTACGGACCATCTGGTGTTATGCAGAACACCCCGATGGGACAAGGCAATAATCGTAGTGCTCCCTATAACCTTCAACAGCAGCCTTCACCTAACGCTGAAGAATCACTAGAAGGTATGCGTCAAGCACAAGAGGCGGCTAACCGTGGACTAATGGCTAACCCATATCTTGGAATGACCGGCAGCCCTGCTGTTATGCCAGGTGCGATGGATCCAGCAATTCCCGGACAAGGTGCCCCTTTGATGCCACCTATGGTTACGCTAGAAGGAGCACAAACTAACAAAAAAAGAGGTGACGAATAATGGCTACAACTGCAACTAATAAGCAACCCCTACTAGTAGACCGCGTACTGCATTATGCAGTCCCTACTAATAACTTGACATCAGGTTCAGCTACATCCCTAGACATCAACGGTACGAATGAATCCGCCGTGCTTGTTGATGCAACAGCTAATGATGGAGCAATCGTAGAAGATCTGTATGTCATTTCACGTACAGCCACTTCTACCGCTTATTCCGTTCTACTTTATCTGAGTCAGTCGATTGACTACTTGCGTCCATCTGAAGCAATTTATATTGGAAAAGTAGATAGCAGCACAACCTTAGGTGAAGTTATATCTGCTGCCACGCTGCCTAAGATCTTGGCACCGATGCCTCATACAGGAGACGAGTCACAATTCCGTGCTCTCTATATTCCTAAAGGTCGTGTTCTGTGGTGCACACTTCAAACTGATGGTCCAACAAACACAAGTGATACACCAATTGTCGGCGTTCAAGGTGGCTTCTTCTAATGCGTACAATTACTCCAGAAACATTTAAGGCTTATAAAGCTTTAAATCCTCATGACACACGTCTTCAAGCATTAACTCTTGAAGAGCTGTATGCGAATACAGGGACTGGACAAGTTGATTGGAATAAAGTTACATATAAACCAGAGCTACTTCAGAGTGGTGAATGGGATTGTGCCAAAGGTATCGGCTACGTAGTCTTTGATTGTGTCTGCCTATTCCTTGGTGCCGTAACACTTCGTGCATCTGTTACAGCAGAGGCAGCAGAAGACATGGCTAAAGCAGCTGAACCAGTTGCATCACAGCTAGAGAAATATATTCTCATCATGTCTGATGCGAATTCTAGTAAAACAGCAGTTGCTACAGCTGTATTTGGCATCATTTCTACTATCTATAGCGGAAGCTGCCTGGGTGCTGTCATTAGTGCATTCCTTGGAAGCTTGACTTGGTATAACGCAATTCTCTATGGAGCAACTGCACTAGGAACAATCATGGCTGCAGTAGCTACTGATGGTGCTGCCGAGATTGGAATCATAATTGTTGAATTAGCAACAGCAGGTTTCTTGGTAGGAGACAGTATTAAATGCAAGGAAGCTTGCAGTTATTGATCCATGCCTAGAAAGAAAAACGGACTCGGCAACTTTGGTGTAGGGTCCGTTAAAGGTGTCAATAATAAAACTAATAAAGGATGGGGAACAACCTCTGCGGGTAACTACCCATCTGTAAGAAAATTTGGGTCAACGCTTACACGCTCTGTTGTTGAGCAGTACAACTTAGATAGTACGTGGAGCAGATGGCGTCGTGGACTGGAGTATTACTATCAAGCAGCTTATCTAGATTATGGTCAAACGGCTGCTCTGCTTTATCAAGGAACTGACTTTGAAGTGCCAGTAACGTTTAAAGGAAATAAATTTGCCACCAAGAATGCAGACAGTAGAACTCACTATGCAATCACTCGAGAAATTGATGAGAACAAACAGTTAGGTTTTGTATCCGAAAGATATAACGATGACTTGGCATATCCTGAATACAAACGAGATAAAGAGATATGGATAAAGGTAACAACAATTGATAAGACATCAGATGACCTCTTGGTTAGGTCAATTGGTGAACGTATAACTGATGGTGAAACAGCAGCAAACGTCGGTTGGGTTTTGACAAAGGAGAAGAAACCTGCTGTGTATTTAGGTAAGTCACCACCAGAAGGAATAAAAATTCAGGTCAATATTCCATTAGACGAAATAATGGAAACAGAGTTCATTAAAAATAATAATAATGACTTGCAAGCACTAGTAGGTGAAGCAGTCTATATGCCTGACTTTTATCAGAATAGACCGTTATCTCTGTTTGATACCTTCCAAGATTTTGATACTTATTTCACAGTCTCACTTCAAGAGTTTGTAGGTGGTGCTACTGTTCAGATCCTTGACACAAGTTCAGGCTTACCACCAACACTTGGCGAGATTAATGAGTTTGAGCAGATCTATACAACTAAACAATCGTCAGGTGGACTACAAGGATTATTTGTATATGACAAGGATCGATATCAAAGATTTTTTGGAAAACAGTATCTAACAGCAGAAGTTGTTAGAGACGAAGTTGAAACAATTGCTTATGGCATCTTGCCTTGGACAATTCAGTCAATACTTGTAGATACAGAAGCTAATTTATTATCACTAACATCTGCACCATTCCAAATGAGCTTGCAGATGTACGCACCAACAGAGCCTGAAAGGTATATCATCTTTGATGAAAAAGGTTTTACAAAGCAAAGTATAGATATTGATGCTAACGGTAATTACAATCATGCTCCCCTGGTGCCAGGTGAACTGCCTTGGCAAAAAATAAACCTGGCAGTAGATCCATGGATGGATGAGATATTCACAAATCAATCAGCACTACGGTTTGCTGATCTGTATACATGCAGCTGCCCTGCTTACCTACATGCGGTTCTACGGATGCCTGAAGCATACGATGATGATAATCATGTGACTAACAGACAGCAGCGCTTACCGATGCCTACAGCAAAGAGTGCTCCCTCATATGACACAGCAGGTATCTTGAAGACTGCAGGTATTGCTCAGTCATGGGCAACCGACGCTTATTCAAAAAGTTATAAAGTGTGTAAGCACACAATTGCATCGATGTTTATCGATAAGATTCGAGTGATGGAACCTAATACGTTTCCAACTGCTGAAGGTCGAGAAGACTTTGAGAAAAAGTTGTCAGAAGATATTGCTGAAGTTGCTAATGAATTTAATGCACAGCTGAAGCGTTCTGAAATTACACAGGTAGAAATTATCTTCGCACTTGCAGAAGCATTAAACTTAGATGATGTAGAGATCGGTTATGTATTGCTTACTGCTAACTTCTAATACAATAGAAAGAGTAATTAGAATCGCTAATTGTGACTGTACAATATTCTGCTGATAGTTATCAAGGCATAATTGATGCGTTCAATACGCTGAGAGCAGCAAATGCAGAGGATCGGAAGTATTACCCTCCAAACTTTCAAGGTATTATTGAAGCAATTTTAGATATTAAGAAATGGGGACAATCAGGCTCAGGCGAAACACCACCAGGATTGTTTCCAATTGTCGATGAAGATGGAAATATTATTGGTAGTGATTTTAATCCACCACCAGAGAATGGCACCCTGTGGTTTGATGAAAGGCAAGGTCGTCTATTTATTTGGATGGATGATGGCTTCTATCAAACAAATGGTGGTGATGGCATTCCAGCTGTGCAAGAAGATCCACCTGAGGCAGAAGTCCCAGGCTCACTTTGGTATAACACCAGTACAGGTACCTTATATATTTATGATGGAGAAACCTGGACAGTTGTAGGTGGTTCAACCGGTGCTACAAGCACTATGAACTTGCCGCTTGCTAATCCAACACGGAATGTACTACAGCAAATTATTAGCAATTTCCCTGACCCGTCAGGTTTGACTACGCAAGCAGATATGAATGAATGGACTATCTATTCATTAAAGGCATTAGATGATGCTGTTGGAGCTGCAAACACAGACATTCCAACATTTAACATAAATTCTGGTAAACCATCTAATCCTGTACGTGGTGATTATTGGTTCAATACATCTAAAGTTGAATTGATGCTTTACTACGATGGCAGCTGGGTACCAACATCAGTACCCCTGCTTGCTAACGATGACTTTAATGCACTAGCTAGTACAGTCACTAGAAACAACAGCCAGGTTCAGAGTCAGCTTGTAGATGCAACAAGTCGTTTGCGTGATCTAGAAGATGCACCACTAAGAAAACTAAATATAGATACTGACTACAACGGCTCCTCACTTGTATTGAATGATGATCAAGCCTATAGTTCAAGAGTTGAATTTAAAGGTGTCAACGGTATTGGAGTAACAGCACAATACGGATGCATCACAATAGATGGTGAGCTGTTGAAGCAAAGTGTAGAGAACCTTGTTAATACAAGTAGTAACGCTGATGCTGTGGAATCTCTCAGTAACAGGACTTCAATAGCAGAGCAGAGTATTGCTGCACTAATTAACGAACCGAGAGTTGGAGTCTCACAGTTTGCTTCTCTAAATAACCTAGTAGAAGCACTACCTACAAGAGCTGAGTTTAATCAGAAGGTAGGCATGAACGATGCAGTATTCAATAATGACATTAGCTGCAACAATAATCAGATCAAAGATGTTGGAGCACCTGCTGATTTAAAAGATGTAGCAAATAAAGAATATGTTGATCTTCTGCGAACTTATGTTGATAACTCATTCGTCAATAAGAATGGCAGTAGCCTAGGGAACATTAGTATTAATCGAGCAGATGTAAATCAACCAGCAATTGATTTCTCTAGTTCACCTGTTGATGGAATGAACGCATTAAAGTTTAAAACCTTTGGTGGTCCAGGCACAGTAAGTTTTGGTATTACTGCTAATCAAAATGAGTATGCTTGGGAATTCACAGGAGATGAAGAGTTCTCTTGGATTGGTAATGCTGGTAAATCAGCTACTCTCAATAAGGAAGGGCTTATTGCGAAGTCATTAGTAATTGGCGACTTCGTTCGTAATAACAATAATGAGCAGCTTGTATTGAATAAAATAGATGTAAAGGAACGTCTTACCAAAACTCAGACGGCTTTACATTCCCTCCGCACTGCACTTGTTACAGCAACTGACTTTGATGAATTCAAAGTTATGGCTCATACAGCTCTCTCCAATATTTAATCATGGCAAGATTCGAATTCCCACAAAGTCCAGCGAATGGAGCAGAAACAACTAATGATCTAACAGGTGTAACTTATATTTATGATTCAAGTACTCAAACCTGGACAGTCTCTGGCACAGCAGCAGAAGATGGCTTTGCTAGAACAGTAGATCTGCAAGCTGAACAAGCTAGTCGAATCGCAGGGGATAATTCTCTGTCAAGTCGAATTGATGATTTAGAAGAAAACGGAGGTGGTGGTGAAGTTGAGTCTGATCCTACGTTGCCTTATCAGCTAACTGTAGGTGAGCGTGACAGCATAACTGGAGAGGATGTTAGTTCATTGCAAATCCTTGAGACTATTGCTCTTAAAGATGCTTTGGGAAATAGTTTAGGTGATGTAGCCTTTGAATCTGGGGGTGGAATGGGTATTGCTATTAGCAATACTTTCGCCTATCCAGTTATTAAGTTTCAGACAACAACAATTCAGGATAGTACTAAATATAACAAAGGTCGCATTTATGCTGAAGAACTACGTTCAGGTGTAGTACCGCGTACATATAATATCGTTAATCGAAACGGAATTCCCACAGCACGTCCAGGGGAACTGTCAACTGATCAGCAGAAACCAGATAATGTAACGGCGATATCATTTGGAGAAACATCAAAGGAAGGCTTACCTATTGGAAATGTCAGCGTTGGCGATACACTTTGCATTACTAAAATTAGTCAAGGACGAAAGTATTTCTATAGCATCACAAGTGGGACCACGAACAGCGGTATCTATGGAGTTTCATTTATAGCAGCAGATAGTTGGGAAAACGGTGGGAACCTGCAGAACGAAGAACATTACTTAGAAATATTTCCAAGAGATACATCCTTTGGCAGCAATATTGATTTAGGAAACTACTACAACAAGAGTGAGATCGATACTAAATTCGCTGCTGGCCTTATGCCAGGTGATGTAG
>WLWG01001270.1_pt1 | contig 23368 bp, 26 predicted proteins | sample 6712871 | NCBI WGS metagenome assembly WLWG01 (sample SAMN12718693, study PRJNA515312) | sponge metagenome | isolation source: marine sponge | host: Mycale hentscheli | place: New Zealand: South Island, Marlborough, Capsize Point | collected 2003-05-01
AAGGTAACTATCTCTGAAGAAGAGCGTGACGTTATTAAGAAGACTATGCTTGCTATTGCACAAATAGAAGTTAATGTAAAAACATTCTGGGCGGATATGTATAAGCGTATGCCTATTACAGAAGTTGGAGATGTAGGAATGACGTTTGCTGAGTCAGAAGTAAGACACAAAGATGCTTATGCTAGACTATTGAGAATACTTGGCCTTGAGAAAGAGTTTCAAAGTGTTATAGAGGTGCCTGCAATAGAAGGTAGACTTAAGTACTTAAAGAAGTACTTAGATGGTACACGTTCTAGAGATAACAAAATGTACACTAAGTCTGTATTATTGTTTTCATTATTTATAGAGCACGTAAGCTTGTTTAGTCAATTCTTAATCATGATGAGTTTTAACAAAGAAAGGAATGTACTCAAGGGTATATCTAATGTTGTTGAAGCTACAAGTAAAGAAGAGGAGATACACGGTAACTTTGGTGCTGAGATTATCAACATTATCAAGAAAGAGAACCCTGAATGGTTTGATGAGGAGTTTGAAGATTTAATTTATTCAGCATGTAAAAAAGCATATAACGCTGAGTGTGATATATTAGATTGGATCTTTGAGAAAGGAGAACTTACTTTTCTTCCAAAAGAAACAATTCAACACTTCATCATGAATCGATTCAATAATTCTTTGAACAAGATTGGAATGAAGCCAATGTTTGATGTAAATAAAGAACTAATTGCATCAACAAAATGGTTTGATATAGAAATCACTGCTACTAAAGAGGGAGACTTCTTTTATAAGAAGAGTGTAGACTATAATAAAAAGAGTAAGAGTATAACTTTAGACGATTTATTTTAATATGGAATATAAAAGATATTACTGGCTCAATGAAGACAGTAGAACATTCTTGTCCAGGGGATATTTAGATGAATCTCCTGAACAAAGAGTAAGAGACATAGCTAATATTGCTGAAAAGTATTTAGCTATTAAAGACTTTGCCTGTAAGTTTGAAGACTACATGGCAAAAGGATACTATTCACTATCAACACCTGTATGGATTAACTTTGGTAAACAAAAAGGTTTACCTATCAGTTGCTATGGATCTAATGTGGATGACACACTAGATAGTATATTAAATGCAGGCCGTGAGATAGGTATGATGAGTAAATATGGTGGAGGAACCAGTGCTTATTTAGGTAATATTAGACCAAGAGGTACTAAAATTAGTACTGGAGGAGAAGCTGATGGCCCTATACATTATGCTAGAATGTATGACACAGTTGTAGATGTGTGTAAACAATCTGCAGCTAGACGTGGAGCATGTGCAGTGTATTTACCTGTAGAGCATGCAGATATAGAAGAGTTTCTAGATATTGGTACAGAGGGTAACCCTATTCAGAATCTTCAATATGGTGTCACAGTTGGTGATGCATGGTTGAAGAGTATGAAAGCTGGTAGCAAAGAGAAGCGTAAGATATGGGCTAAGATTATACAAAGACGTAATGAGTTTGGGTTTCCATACATTATGTTTAAAGATAATTCAAACAACGAGACATCTCCTTACAAGGAGCTTGGGTATGAAGTCACAGCAAGTAACTTGTGTAGTGAGATACAACTACCAACAGACAGCTTTAATAGTTTTGTTTGTTGCTTAGGGTCTATAAATCTTTTACATTGGGATGAGATTAAAGAAACAGATGCTGTAGAAACCTATGTATTGTTCCTGAATGCTGTAATGAATGAGTTTGTTCAAAAAGCAGAACATCTTCCTGGTATGAGAAGAGCATATAGATTTGCAAAAGAACATAGAGCTATTGGAGTTGGTGTATTAGGATATCATTCCTTGTTTCAGTCTAAACTTATAGAGTTTGAATCACTGGAAGCTAAACAACTTAACCATCAGATTTTTAAGACGTTAAAAGAACGTACAGAAAATGCATCTAAATGGCTACATGATGCCAAAGGGTACACATCAATTAGAGAAGGTTATGCTAACACCACACTGATGGCTATAGCACCAACTAAATCTAGTTCGTTTATACACGGTGCAGTGTCTATGGGTATTGAACCAATAAAATCTAACTACTTTATTAAAGATCTTGCTAAGAGTAAGACAGTATATAAGAATCCTTTCTTAGAAGCTGAGCTTGAGAAGTATGATCTTAATAACGATGAAACTTGGGAGTCTATCTTAAAGAAAGATGGGTCTGTCCAACACTTAAAATTCCCTACAAAGGGAGTATTCAAATCATTTATAGAGATTAGTCCTAAGGAAATAGTTCTGCAGGCTGCGCAAAGACAAAAGTTTATTGATCAGTCACAGAGCTTGAATCTTATGATAGATCCTAGTGTACCAGCTAAAGATATAAATCAATTGTATCTTTATGCTCATGATGAGGGTGTTAAAACTCTTTACTATCAGTTCAGTCAAAGTTCTGCACAAGCATTTGCACGTAATATTTTAGAGTGTGCAAGTTGTGAGGGCTAACTAAGTTAATTATAAAAATGTAAGCTTCTAACAAATTTAGTTTGGTAGTTTGAAATACATTTTATAACTTTGAACTGTGGGGGTACAAGATTTGAATTAAATATTTCTGTTCTGTTTTTAATTGTGAAAGGGGCCTTGGAGAAATCTAAGGCCTTTTTTTGCTTGTAAAATAGAGTAGATTTTAGTATATTTGAATATAATTTAAAACAATTAAATATGGCGAAAAAGCTGAAAGAAACAGGGAATAAATTCCAGGATGCGCTGGAAAAGTTAAACAAGCAATATGGTCAAGGTACTGTATTAGCTTTAAACAGTAAAACAGGAGGGGACTATGATCTAATTAGTACAGGATCAATAGGTTTCGATTGGATCACCTTAGGGATAGGTGGTTTTGCAAAAGGTAAAATGTACGAGCTTATGGGCTGGGAAGGTACAGGTAAATCTACTATATGTGGACATGCTGTAGCTAGCGCTCAAGCTAAAGGAGGTAAAGTGGTTTACATTGATGGCGAGCATGCTGTTGATAAGAATTACTTTGAAGCTCTAGGTGTTGACACAGGAAGTATGTTAATTGCACAACCATCATCTGGAGAAGAAGGTTTTAACATTGCTGTAGAGTTAATGTCATCTGGAGAAGTGGATCTTATTATTATAGATTCAGACTCATCATTAATACCTAAAGCTGTATTAGATGGAGAAGTAGGAGAACATGCAATAGGTAAAAAGGCTAGATTGAACAGTAGCGCTTACCCAAAACTAAAGTCTATTGCACATAATACAAACACATGTCTTATAGTAATCTCTCAATATAGAGAAAAGATTGGTGTTATGTTTGGAAATCCTACAACTACACAAGGTGGTCATGCACTAAAGTTTTATTCTGATGTAAGAATAGAAGTTAGTAGGTCACTAGCAAAGGATGGTCAAGATGTGTACGGTAACATTACTAAGGTTAGATGTACAAAAAATAAGATGACACCTCCATACCAGAAGCATCAATTTGATATTGTATATGGTATAGGTATAGATAGAGTGGGAGAAGCATTACAAATGCTACATGATTTTGAGTTAGGTCGTAAGTATGGTAAAACATATACATTTGACGGTGTAAAGTATGACTTAGAAGAATTTAAACAAATGGTGTTAGAAGATGTAAACTTTTTTGATACAATAAAATCTACATTAGTTTCTGCAATTAAAGGTATTGAAGAAGAACCTGAAGTAGAACCAGAACCAATTGTAGAAAACGATGAAAGAATGAATATTATAGGACAAAATGGTAATGACGGTATACATTATGAAGCGGCAAAAAGTATAGAAGTGACTGCTCCTAAAGTGTTATCACCTGACCTATTTGATGCATCTGATCTGTGAAATGTTTAGTATGTGGAAAGAACTCAGACTCTGAGTATTGTTTCCAACATAAGCCTAGAAAACAACTGTCTGGCAACAGGGGATTTAAAAAGCCAACATTAGCTCTTAAAAATAGGGTTAGTGTTGGTAAATCCAAACCTAATCTAGATCATGTACTTTTCAAGACTATATGGAGTAAAAGACCTCACAGATCTGAAATAAGTAATACATATTTAGGTACAGAGGCTCTTAGTACATATTTCCATCACATCTTGCCTAAAAATAAATATCCTGAAATTAGGATGGACGAGGAAAATATTATACTTTTGACAGTCGATGAACATGCTAATGTAGAATCAGATATTTACAAGTATGAAGAAGTCAACACAAGAAGAAATCATTTATTAAAAAAATATAACCTGTCATGATTGAAGTTTTAAAGTTCAGTGCAGCTTGGTGTGGACCCTGTAGAGTATTAGCAAACAACTTAAAAGAAGTAGAGGGTATAACTAATATAGATATAGATACTAATATAGATCTAGCTAGAGAAAACAATGTAAGAAGTGTACCAGTACTAGTATTTAAAGTGGACGATAAAGAAATTCATAGAGAAGTTGGTATAATATCTAAAGAAAAATATCAAAGCCTGATTACAGAACTAGAAACTGATATAAGGTGGAGTGAAAAATAAAAATCAACATTATGAACAAAAAACAAAAAAGAGAAAGAGCAGAAAAATGGTTTGCTGCTCACGGTATCAATCCTAACACACCAGATTCTGATGGTAATCAAAGAGTATTAGACATGCGTCCAACTCAAAGTTTTACAGAAGATGTGGATGGTGTTATTAGTCATCCTTGTACAATCACTGTAGAAGGATTTTTATTTTATGCACACGTAACTGTAGAGTTTAATGATGGATCAAAGTCTTATGAATTCCAAGGTGGATCAGGAGGAGTTGGTATTGGTGCTCTTACATGTGATGGTGTTATCTATTATGGTAATCAAGACACTTTATTAAAGGCTACAACATTTGGTGTTGGGTTTGGTGCAGAAGATGGTGGTGTATGTCAAGTAACTTGGGGTACAAGTGGTAATGCTTCAGCTGCAGGTGTAGGTGAAGGTCTAGGTGCATTTGGTGGTAGTGGATCATGGAATTAAATTAAAATCAAAAATATGAAAAATCAATTTTATTACACAAGAAAAGAAGCTATTGAGGGTACAGACCCTGTAGAATATGCAGACTTTTTAGATAGTATTAATTTAAACAAAGTTATTAGAACTGTGCAAACAGCTGGTGACACTGTTGTAGTACTATTAGATGATATGCATGAGCGTATTACAGAAGTACCTAATATCAATACCAAGAACAATAAAGTTATCGGTACCAAGAAAAAAGTAGAAGTATATCAAACTGAAGCTTATTTACATGGAGAAGATATAGTAAGATTTAGAAAAGTAACAAACACTGAAGATAATGAGTAAACCATACAAAAAGCTTTTAGGAAATAGAATATACGTTAATGTTCCTAAGAAAGAAGAAAAGAGTAAAATTATAGTTGACACAGCTACAAAAGAAGAACTACAAAGAGAGATGTTGAAAAAGATGTCTAAGCTTACAGTTTATGATGTAGGTGACTCAGTAAGTATTGTAAAACCTGGAGATGTTATTCTTGTAGATCCTGCTAAATTAAAAGATGCAATGTTAATTCCTTTAAATGAAGAAGTGGATGTACTATTAGTATCTCCATTTGAGGTAATACATGTCTGGTAATGAAACTTCTTCCTTTTATATCATGTAAATGTATAACATATGGTAGAGTAGATACATTAGTAGAAGCTTTACATAGTTTTCTTATACAAGAATATCCAGCTGATAGATGTGAGCTTATAATAGTTAATGACTACCCTGAGCAGAAACTTATCTTTGATCATCCGCAAGTTACTATATATAACCTAGATGAAACCTTTCCTTTAATAGGAGAGAAAGAAAACTATGCTATTGAAAGATGTAACGGAGATCTTATTGCTGTATGGGATGATGACGATGTAGCAATGTCTAATCATTTAATGAATATAGCTAAGTTCTGGAAAGACGACACTAATATTATTCATTGGGAAACAGGTGTGTTCTATAATGAACCTAATATTACATCTATAACTGGAGTGGGTAACTCAGGTATAGTGTATAGTAAAGATGTATGGGAAAGAATAGGTAAGAGTCCTTTAGAGAACGCAGGAGGTGATACAACACTAACCAATAGAATACATGCTCTTGGAGGTGTAGTAAATGCTAAAATGCCAGATAGTGAAGCTTCCTGGTTTTATATGTGGGGAGGTAGAGGTTACCATCAGTCTGGACAAGGTACAGATGATGAATCTAAGCCTAATATTATACAAAGACATTCTGCATGGATAGAAAGCTTAAGAGTGAAGGGTGAAGTACCTACAGGTGATATACATTTAGTTCCTGCTTGGCAAAAACCATATGATAAAATGTTAGAAGACCATGTCAAAAATAAAAGTGCTACTAATTAATAGAAATTTACTAACTACACTTCAACACACATTAAATTTCTTAAGAAAAGAACCTAGAGTAGAGATCCACATACTTGATCAAGAATCTACTTATCCTCCTTTATTACAATTCTACAAAAAAATTTCTGAAAGAGTTCACTACTCAAAGAACGAAGGTCCATACTCAGCATGGCATTATAGATATAACCAGTTACGTAAAGATTATTTTATTGTAGCAGATACAGATTGTACCTATGATAATGTTCCTGATGATTGGCTAGATGTAATGTTACACACTATAAACCAACCAAGCTCTCCTAAAGTAGGATTTTCACTAGAGATAGATGACTTACCTGATACAGACATAGGTAAGCAGGCATATAAACATGAGTCTAAATACTGGGAGAATAAAATTGATTTAGGATGGGATGCTCATGTAGACACTACATTTGCATTATATAGAGCTAATATGGCATTTTCTTATGATGCAATAAGATTAGATAGACCCTACTGTATAAAACATAAACCTTGGTATCTTGATAAATCTTGTATACCTGAAGAGTGGAGATATTATTTAGACAATGCTAATGGTTTATCTACTTGGGGCAGTAAATTAAAAAGCCCCAATTAAGGAGCTTTTTTTGTTAGTTAGTGTTTTATTTTTTTCTAGTTCTACAACCAGCTTTAGCTTTCATGGATTTACCATAACCAGCTTTCTTTACTACTTTTTTACCTTTCTTAGCATACCCCATTTTGTTACGAACAGATGTAGGTAACGCCTTAAGACCTTTTTGGTTCTTCTTAGGTGTCTTTAATCCAGCTTTAGCTTTTTTCATTTTAGTTCCAGACATAGCTTTTTTCTTTTTAGCTCCACCTGCTTTATACTTACGCATCATAATTATACATTTTGAGATTTAACATTTCCACCTTCTTCTAGCTTGTCTTATTCTAGAATTAGGATTGTTTTTAGTTTTTGCACTACTGCGTTTTAACTGTCCCAAACTACGAGCGCAATAAGACTTACGTCTCTTTGCAGCTTTAGATCCTTTCTTAACCTTACCTGTTACAGCAGTTTTTAATTTAGATCCAGGATTAGCTTTTCTGTAGGCTTTGACTCCTTTTTTAGTCATCCCAGCACCCTTCTTGGTAGCTCTGTAATTAGCAGATTTACCCTTAGTGGTTTTTCTGATAGCTTTTTCCTTCTTAGCCATTACTACTTCTTTTTCTTTGTAGCCCTCTTCTTTTTTGTTTTTGCTTTAATCTTTTTCTCTTGCTTTAACATGGCCTTAGTAGGTTTTCTACCACTACCTTTGTTTGCACGGATATTATCCCATAGCCCTCTTCGACTATAAGATCCATCTTTACGTTTAATCATTTTCTTCCCTCCCTTAGCTTTCTTTACAGGCATAAGTTCTTAAGTTTTGATTGTTTTTTTACTTTACTGCCTCCAATGCAGGAGCAGGTGTTTCTGTTTCTGGAGCTTCAACAATTACTTCATTTGTAACTCCTTCTTTCATAAGCTTTTCAATTATTTCATTAGTTCGCATCATTAACTGATATTTACCAGCCTCTTCAGTTGCTAAAAATGTTCTAACTGTATTAAGAATTAGTCCAAAATCTTGTCCTGATAGTTCAAATTTAGAGTCAGGTCCCCATGTGTAACGTTTGTTTGGATCGTACTGTGCCATAATTTTTAATTTATTGGTTTATAATAATTCTAACAAATATACAAAACATTTGTTAGCTTTCCAAGTCTATCTTAAATACAATAGTACCTGTAGTTTTTATACTTTTTGATATATCTAACTTTATTCTGAACATATTATGGAGTCTAAGAATCTCTTCTAACAGCATGTCATTATACTTAGGCATACTAGGTGCTAACCTAAAGATGTAGGCATTGTTTGTATGAGTAATCTGCAAATTAGAGTACTCATCAACAGAACCTATCACACCTTCAAGATGTGCAAAGTAGGCTTTTTCGTTTTCTAACAAGACTTCAGGAAAGAACTTCTTGTTTATCTCCATTAATATTTAAGTTAAAAACAGCCAGGGGTTTTCACCCCTAGCTATTAGTTATATTATACACACAGTCCAGCTGCTAGAACTACTCCACTAGTGCTTATTCGTACATTCCAGTCTTGGCCATCAGTACTTGCAACTCTATGGTAAGATCCATCTCCAACGAAAGGAGTGCTTCCTGAAGCATCAAGATAGATTATATCATTTATTGCTATTGAAGGTGCACTTGCTAGTTGTAAATACACAGTAGTGTCTAGTGTTTCAGTACATGCGTTAGCTACGTCAGAAGTTGAAGAAATCTGACCTGCTGGTAATGCTGCAGTTGTGGTTGTTGTAGTTGTAGGGTTGCAACATTCATATGCTACAATCTCCTGCCAATTTCCAACCTTAGGTTTGTTCCTGCGTAATACAAGAGAACCTGCTACTACACGCCCAGATCCATCGAATCTCACGTATGCCTTTAACGGTCTTTTGTTAATGCTTCCCATTTTTAATTTGTTTTAAAGGGTTAGTAATTAAGGTTATATTAAAATTCAGATACCAGTTTCTCAAAAGTTTTTGAGTTCTTAGTATTTATTATCTCTTCTATGTAGATTTTTGTTATAGATTTATCATCTACATAGTCGTAATTGTAATTAAAAGGGTTGTTATTTATAAAATGCCCTTTATAAAACTTATCTTTATGATCTGGTACAACACCAGCCATGTGTAAGATTTTGTGGGTTTCCCACATCTCTATAGAATCTGTGGCCCATCTAAAGTTTAGTTCTTTGACAATCTCAGTTTTAATGTTTCGTTTCCATAGTAACCATAGAACACACCACATTTCTGAAGTCCAAGCTTGTATTGGAGGATCATAATCATTATATGTTTTATGTTTTCTCATAACATCATATAATTTAGGTGATTGCACCTCAACTTCTTTGAAGTAATCTAATAGTATGTCATGAGGAATTCCTTTATAGTATAGCTGAGCTCCTCCAGAGTCATCATTCTTCTCAACAATTGTATCAAAAGAAACACCAATATAGTTACACATATCTTTTACAATCTCATCACCTTTTGTTTTAAGGTATTGATATCCTAGGTAACCTTTAGTGTCGCTGCAATAAACAGTGTTGTCTTGTTTAAACAAACTGTAATCAATAGGTTCTCTAAATATAACATCTGAATCTATTAAAAATAGATCTTGTTCCTTAGTGTCATCCTGCAAATACTTAACAACTCCATGTATTTTTAATGTAGGTATGTAATGTTTTTGCTGTCTAGTGTCTTCAAAAATGAAAACATTTTCAGGGAATGCTTCTTTAAACTTATTCAAAAACTCTGAAGCCTTTCTCCCAGCTTTGTATAAAAACACTGCACGATGGTCTTTTAATAATCCCATCTTTTCTAGATTGTGGAATTGTACTAAGTTTTGCCAGTGAAAATATGGTTCATCTGGTTGTGAACATATGCTGATCATAATATGTAGTTATTGGTTTTTTAATTCTTGTTACGGAGTAGTGGTAGTAGTTGTGGTAGTAGGATTATTCTTACCTGTTACTTGAATCAGTCTTTCTAACTGTTTCGAGATATTCCACAACAAGTTTTCTGTTGCACTCCAGCCGATTTGTTTATTTGGTATAGGCATGATGTATGTTTTTATAATACAAAAATATGAATATTCCTAGACTTATCTTAGTATCGTGATAAATTAAAATAATTAAATATGTTAAAGACTTCTAACTGATTTAATTAGAAGTCTAATGTTATTGATATTGCAAACAGATATAACTTAATAGTTGTATAATTAAACTTTTCTGTTGGTTGTATAAATTCCCAACCTAGTGCAAATCTTTGGTGCGGCCAGTGAAATGCTATTTCTAATTCCCAATCATCCATATCGTAATCTCTCATATTTTAAAATATTTTATACTGAACTACAAAACCATATCCTACAACATTATTAACTTGTGCAAATACTCTAATTCCTACAGTTATTTTTTTAAGTTCCATATCTGTTTGAAAATATAGAATAGGGTCTATTAAAGATGCTTGAAAAGTTTGTACACCTACAAAACCATTGAACCTAAGAGGTTTTTTCTTGTTTATTATATCTTCTTGTATGTCTATGTAAGCATTTTTGGTAGAGATAATACTGTCCTTCAAGTTTAGTCTCTGTAGAAGACTAAATTCTTTTCTTTCAAATAACGATATTCTATCTTCTAACTTTGCTGTTATAAGTTTAAGGTTATCGTATTGAATTAGATCTTTTATTACCTGCTTAGCTTGCTTCTCAGTTAGTGTTACTACTGGAGCCCTCAGAGTATCTGTCTGTGAAAAACTCTTGAAGGTCACTAACAGGCATATTATCAACCATTTTAATTTGTACATATTCTTTTTCTTTGATGGTTCTTATTTTCTCCACCACTCTAGTATCTAAAGTACTAAAACTATCTACAAGAATTTGCATACGTGCATCTTGTCTTTCGTAGATTTCTATTTGTAAGTTTAACTCTTTTAACTGTACTTCATAGTTCTTTATAGTCTTATCTGATTCATATTGCATCATTAATAAAACTATAATAAATAAAACAAAAAACCATTGTTCTTTGAAAAAGTTAATTATCTTCATAGAATTCTATTATATCTTTATATTCTCTTGCCACAGAAAAACTTGGACAAGCTTTCCTGGCAAACTCATTGTGTCCGTGAAGAGTTGCACCATCATAACAAGCCATCAACTCCATGAGTAATTTCCATAAAGTTTCTTTTTGTTCAGGTGTTCTTGTGTCTTCAGCAGGCCACTTACCTCTTTTATCTTTTACTGCAGATACTCCACCAATGTAACAAACACCAATGCTATGTTTATTTTTTCCCCTGACGTGAGCCCCTGGGATTTCAACAGGTCTTCCGTTATGTATACTTCCATCTAAATAAACTATATAGTGATATCCTATATCTCTCCAACCTCTTCCTTCAACATGCCATCTTCTAATTTCATCAACGTCAAAGTGTTTTCCAGCAGGAGTAGCACTACAATGTAATATGATCTTGTCTATTCTTCTCATGGCCCTTCTTCATTAGAATAAGGATTATATATTGGACTATCTGATTTCTTTGCTTTGAATAGTTTTTCTACTAGATCAGAAACACCTTGTATAGATATGTATACAGTGGCTATTATTACCCAGTCAGAAGATGTTATATTATCAGAGAATAGACCAAAGCAAGCTACTATAAACACAGTGAGCTTCCTACTGATCCATTTTTTTAAGTAATAATCTATCTTCTCTTTTCTACTCATACATTTTTATTGATCCAAGACTTTACAATGTCCCAATTCTTGTGTGCAAACACACCAAATGATACACCTGCCCATATTTTGTATCCAAGAACCCATAATACTAGTCCTACTAGTAGCCCTAATACTCCTTCCACTCCATTAGAAACAATCCAACTTTTTACTAGGCTAATAACCTTCTTCAATTTTTCCATATTACTTAATTTTAGTGTATAAGTTAATAATATATTGTATAATTAATGCTCCTGCTGTAACAAGTCCAACAGTCCAAGAAAATTTCTTTTTAAATTCTTCCTGTTTTTCAACTTGTGACTCTAAAAGCTCTATTTTTTTTTTAAGTTCATCGATGTCATTAACAAAACCACCTGTTTTAGTTAGGGAGTTTCCTAATATAGCATCAACCACCTGTGTTAACTTTGTGTCAATAGAGGTCATTTTTTCCTCCATCTCGTCTAGACGATGATCCATATTCTTCAATTCTTGTTTTACTTGTTTCTGGTATTCAGTGGGGTTTGCCATGTTTCTTGTGTTATATATAACAAAAACTTCACCGCACGCTTAACCAGAAAGAAGATGGTTGGGGTTAGCATCAGTGTGTAGGTAATTTTTGTGTAATAAGCAAATATAACTAGATGATAATAAATGACCAAACCTTTTAGGTATAATTTTCATATAATATAGCATAAACTTTTAATTTATTTTACTAACTTTGTTTACAAATACAAAACCTTATGAAAGTAGATAAAGCCTTTGTACTTTATGCTAATGAAGCATATTATGATGTTGTATCAATGGCAGTAAAAAGTATAAATAATGTTAGTAATATACCAGTTATTGTATACATGATGAACTGTAACAAGTCTGTACATGATGCATCTAGAACAATACCTTGGACACTAAACAGTGCAAATTCCTCAAAAAAAGATTACATTGACAGAAGTGATCCTAACATATACAAGCTTCTTATTCAAAGGCCAGCTATTATCTTAGATGCTTTAGATAAATATGCAAAAACTGTAGCATATATAGATTCTGATACAGTAGTAACTTCAAATATAAACAAAATATTTGACCATTACCCTGATAATTGTACACATCCTTATTTTGTAGAAGGTATATATGACTACCTATTTATAAATGGACGTGGTGGTGTAGAAACTAGAGATGAATTACATCTTAGTTTAGAGTATCCAGCATGTGATCTGTTTAATGTGGACCAGTCAGTTAGAAACAAATATAGGCAAACAGGATATTTTGTAGCAGGACAGCAGTCAAAAGATTTTATAAGTGAGTGGTCATGGATGTGTAACCACCCAAAAGTTATAACTAATCATGAGTTATATGCACCATATCACGAAGAAACAATAGCAAATGTACTATTGTGGAAGTATAATATACATGAAGGGCTTCCTATAATGTATATAAACTATACAAAGGATGTAGATCTAATGACATTAGAATTCACTGGTAGCATTAATCATACAGCAGAATGGGTAGCGGTTCCTGCAAAAGAAGAACACCTTATGGCCTTACATGGAGAAAAGAATACAATCTTAATGCAAGATATGATAAACAAGTTATCTAAAAAAGTATTGTTTTTAGCACCACATCTTTCTACAGGTGGGATGCCTGAGTTTCTACTAAAGAGAATAAAGGCCTTGAGAGGTTTTAATATATATGTAGTAGAGTGGGCTAATTATAGTGATCATTTTGTTGTACAAAAAAACCAGATAAAACAACTTGTACCTAACTTCTACACATTAGGTGAAGATAAAACAGAACTACTAGACATTATAAAATACAATAGTATTGATATTGTGCACATAGATGAGATGAGTGAGCATTTAGGAGATGGTTCAGAAGAGGTATTACCTTTACTATATGCTGAAGGCAGATCTTGGAAGGTGATAGAAACTTGCCATAATATATCGTTTAGACCTGATAGGGATAAGAGGTACCATCCAGACGCATATGCATTCTGTACACCTTATCATTTAGAAACATTTAAAAACATGCCTTCTCACAGAGCAGTTCTAGAGTTTCCAGTAGACGCAGTGATATATGACTGGCAGAGCAAGATGAATGCTAAATATGACTTAGATTTTGACATAAACAAAAAACATGTAGTCAATGTAGGGCTCTGGACTAAAGGTAAGAACCAAGGAGAAGGTATAGCTATTGCAAGAAAGCTACCAAATGTACAGTTTCATTTTGTTGGTAACCAAGCTGGAAACTTTCAAGACTATTGGGAACCTTTAATGACAGACTTGCCAAGCAATGTTACCGTGTGGGGAGAACGTAATGATGTAGATAAATTCTTATTAGCTGCAGATGCATTTATGTTTAATTCTATATGGGAATGTAACCCACTAGCAATTAGAGAAGCTATTTCATATGGCCTACCTATATTAGCACGTAACCTTGCACAGTACAAAGATATGTTCACACCTTACATAGAGGATCTAAACCCTATGAAGATGAAGAACCAATTAAAGCGCTTGTTAAATGAGCCTTTAAAATATGAGGTGCCTACACATAACACTAGTAGTGTCTTTGGTAAAAAGCATGCTAATTTATATGAGGATGTTTTAAATCTAGAAGTAAAAAGTCACGATGATTATCAAATAAATCAAAGCTTTATAGACAGCCCAAGAATAGAGATTACAGGGACATCTAAGAGTGAGTTTACTGTTCATATATATGATGAAGAAAAGCTCATATATGATAACGTTATGAAGGTTAATCACTGGTCAACTCTTGATAGACAATACTATACAAAGTGGAACACTGTTGTTTTAAAAGATGGTGTAGAGGTGTACAATGAGACGTTAGATTTAGAACATAAGCGTGTATATATATCTTTCGACAGTAGCTCTTTAGGAGACTCTATAGCATGGATACCTTATGTATTAGAGTTTCAGAATAAGCATAATTGTAAAGTGATTGTAAGTACTTTTAAGAACTTCTTATTTGAAGAGGTGTATCCTGAATTAGAGTTTGTAAATCCTGGTTCAGACGTACCTAACATACATGCAATGTACAAGATAGGTTGGTTTTATGACAAGAATAGGGAGCCAGAGTTGCCAAATACAATTTCGTTACAAAAGGCCGCCTCCAATATTTTAGGGCTGACGCACAAAGAAATAGTGCCAAGAGTTAAAAGTAACTGGGGGAACGAATGTGGTATGAAAGATAACTATAATGTTCCAGGTAAGTATGTAACTATAGCTACTAACTCTACAGCTGGTTGTAAGTTCTGGACAAGAGAAGGGTGGCAGGAAGTTATAAACTATTTACATGAACAAGGTTACTTTGTGATCAACACATCTATAGAAAACAATCCTTTTGATAATTGTGAGAAGATAGTTGATACCAGTTTAGAATACACTATTGACTGTATAAGACAGAGTGAGTTCTTCATAGGGCTATCTAGTGGACTTAGTTGGTTAGCTTGGGCTATAGGTACACCTGTTGTGATGATATCAAACTTTACAGAAGCTGATCACGAATTCAGTTGTTATAGAGTTACTGATGAATCTTTATGCCATGGGTGTTGGAATAATCCTAACCATAAGTTTGATAAAGGAGATTGGGATTGGTGCCCTGAACATAAAAATACCCCTAGACACTTTGAATGCCATAGAGGTATAAAATCTAATAAGGTTATTGATATGATTAAAGCTTTGGGGTAACTTTTGTACAATAAACAGTTGTACCTTTGTTATTTGTAAAGCCTATAAAACCACCTTTCTCATTTACACAAATTGATGCAACATAAAGGTCTGTTTCTTTATCACCACAGGCTGCAAACCATGCTATTGTTGCATTACTTCCAGCTGGACCTGTTGCTCCAGTAGCTCCTGTATCTCCTTTACCACCAGTTGCACCTGTACTACCTGTTGCACCCTGTATCCCTTGTATACCTTGATCACCTTTTGGACCTTGTGAACCTGTTGCTCCGTTAACACCTGATGTACCATTTGATCCAGGGGATCCTGTATTACCTGTATTACCTTTAGCTCCATTTACACCAGATGTACCACTTACACCAGATGTACCATTAGCTCCTGCGTTACCTGTATTTCCTTTAACTCCTTGTGCACCTGTAGAACCAGTGTTACCTTTAGCTCCATTGATTCCAGAAGTACCAGATGTACCATTGGCACCTGGGTTTCCTTGTGCTCCTTGACTACCTGTAGATCCTGTATTACCTTTAGCACCACTAGTTCCAGAAGTTCCGTTTGCTCCAGCTGCTCCAGTGTTACCTTTAGATCCAGTATCTCCTTTAGGTCCAGTTGCTCCGTTTACTCCAGAAGTACCAGAAGTTCCATTAGCACCAGCCGCTCCTGTATTTCCAGTATTACCTTTTACTCCTTGTATTCCTTGAGATCCAGTAGCCCCAATATCTCCTTTTTCACCCTGAATACCTTGAATACCTTGAGCCCCATTAGATCCATTAGATCCAGCAGCTCCAGTAGGTCCTCGTAAACCTTGAGATCCAGTAGAACCTTTTGCACCATTCACACCACTTGTTCCATTTGCACCTGCAGCACCAGTATTACCTTTTGGACCAGTTGACCCTTGAGCACCAGTATCACCTTTTGGACCTTGGATACCTTGTATTCCCTGAGAACCTGTTGCACCTGTAGATCCTGTTGAACCTTTGGCTCCACTAGTACCACTAGTACCATTTGCTCCAGCTGCACCTGTTGCTCCAGTGTTTCCTTTAACTCCTTGAGGTCCTTGAGGTCCTGTAGCTCCTTGAGATCCAGTATTACCTTTGTCCCCTTGAGGTCCTTTAATAGAACCACCACTTATCCACCCTTCAGCTGATGTCCATAACCAAATAGAGTCATCTGCCTGAACAATATAAGCATCACCATTAGAATTACCTGTAGAAGGTAGGTTAGCTTCAGTAGCCACCTCACCTTTCATAGTTATACCCCATCCAGCATCTCCCTGTGCACCTGTATTACCTTTCACACCTTGTATACCTTGTGCGCCAGTATCTCCTTTTACACCTTGAGCACCAGTGTTTCCTTTAGCACCATTTACTCCACTAGTACCACTTGTTCCAGCATTACCAGTGTTTCCTTTAGCACCAGTTGTTCCTTGAATTCCTTGAAGTCCTTTATCTCCTTTAATTCCTTGTATTCCTTGACTACCTGTATTTCCCTTAGCTCCACTTGTACCACTAGTTCCGTTAGCTCCAGCATTACCAGTATTACCTTGGATTCCTTGATCTCCTTGATCTCCTTTAGCTCCTTGTGGTCCTGTTGCTCCTTGTAAACCTCTTTTTCCAGTGATACCTTGGGCACCTTGAGCACCAGTTAGTCCTGTATTACCTATAGGTCCTTGAGAACCTGTATCACCCTTAGGTCCTTGTGCTCCAGTTGCACCAGTAGGTCCCTGAGATGCAGCTTTATTACAATCTTTTCCAAATGCACAAACAGTCCATGTATAAAGGTCTTGTAAATCTTCTCTTACAGATTCTAAGTTATTTATAATAGGTACGAGAGTTTGAAACCTAGCATCATCCTCAACACTAGCTATAATAGTATTATGTTCTGAGATCTCTTCTGTCTCATTACTAGGCGTTCTTACTACACCATCAGCATCCTTTCCTGGTCTAGTTCTTCCAGGATCATTTTTATATAAAGGATGTGATAATTGTATATCGTTATTTAAATCGCTTGCCATTATTTTTATGTTTTATATCTATTTAACTAGTTTGCTCAGAGTATTCTATAAGAAATGTTGCAGTACAACCATACATGAGTCTTGCACCACCGCTTGTTACAAATGCAAATTGAACTCTATCTCCTTCAGTAAATGTTGCTTGAGTATCACTAAATTTATATACTCCCATCATTCCTGTAAATCCACCATTTGTTGTTGTTGGAACTTGTGATGTTACCAACGATCCATTTACATACACTCTAAATGATGCAAAACTTGTTGCTGAAGGTGTTGTTCCTGATATATGTTTTATTCTTATTTGTCTAACTCTACCATCAGCAGGTGCAACAAAATTATTATAATATTGATTACTAGTAGTTTCACCTACTGTTCCTCCTACAGGCATATATATAACACTTGTAGCGCTACTACTATGGTAGAATGTAGAAGTTAATGTTTGTGGAATCCATGTCCAGCTTGTATACTGTCCTGCTGTTCCTAATACCTGACCAGCTAATCCAACACTACCACCGTTATCTTTAATTGAACTTTTTTCCAGATAGAATGTACCACTAAGCATATGCATTTTCTCAGTAGGGACAGTTCCCCAACCAACACTAGCTTTTTCCCATCGTGCATAGCTTGCACCAAAAGCAATACGTAATTTGGAATCCGAACCAAAATAACTATTTATATCTCCAAGTATTATCTGTTCATTTGCAACATCAACCTTAAACATATCAGATGTTCCTTGAGCGCCAGTTTTACTCATGGTAAACGGACCACCTCTAAAGTAAGCATCACCATCAACCTGAAATTTAGCTAAAGGTGTAGCGTTAACTGTACCAATACCAATATCACCATTCTGATCAATAAGCATACGTGTTATAACTTGTGCACCAGTACCTGTACCAGATGTTTGAAGTTTTAATATTCCACCACCTGGAGCCCCTGTTGATGGAGATTGAAATACCTCAGCAGATATTTGAGAAGAAATATAAGAAGTAGAACTATCATCTCTACCACCAAATTGAAGAACACCTACTGCTTCACCAGCAAGTATATTAGTGTCTGTATTGTGTAATAAAAGAGTTCCTGGAGTAGATGAACCGTTTCTACCTGCTATTACTGCATCATGAGTATAAGTAGAACTACTACTTGTTGTAAATGGAAAAACATTAACAGTAAATGCTGCTGCTGCACCATTATTATTTACATATAAATATCCATTACCAACTGTAACATCGTTTTGTCTGTTTCCTATACCACCACCAAGACTAATTGTAGTTCCTGTTTGGGAATATATAAGCATACCATTATTATACTGGGCGATGAAATTATTAGTACTATTACCAACATATACAGCAGTGGCATATAAGCTACCATTTACACTAAGTTTTGCAGTTGCGCCAATAGGTTCAGTTGTTCCACTTACAACAATTCTACCAGAATTATTCATATGAAGCCCTTGAACTCCTCCTGTATACATACTAAATGCACCAGAATATCCACCTTCAATATACATTTCATCTCCTAATCCTTCGATATCCCCTAGTCTAAACTCTCCAGCATTAGTTGAAACTGTAAATACTTCATCAGAACCAAGTCCAGCAGTAACTTCAAAACTCTGACCAACACTTGTTGTAGTTCCGTTATCCTGATTATTTGAGTTACCTATGGTAGAACCACTAGTAAACTTAACAAGTCTATTTGTAGTTCCTGATACAGTTACAGAAGAACCACTTGTACCAGAGGTACCTGTTGTACCAGATGTACCTGTCGTTCCACTAGTACCTGTTGTCCCACTCGTACCTGTTGTACCACTAGTTCCTGAGGTGCCACTAGATCCACTTGTTCCATCACCTCCATCATCCCCAGAGGTACCACTTGTGCCACTAGTTCCTGAAGTTCCAGAATCTCCAGACGTACCACTAGTTCCAGAGTTACCACTACTACCAGACGTACCTGAAGTACCATTGTTACCAGACGTTCCAGATGTACCACTGTTACCAGATGTGCCACTTGTACCAGAGTTACCACTTGTTCCAGAGGTTCCACTAGTTCCTGACGTTCCACTGTTTCCACTTGTGCCTGAAGTACCTGATGTTCCAGTTGTACCTGAGGTTCCACTGTTTCCACTAGATCCACTAGTACCATCATCTCCTGATGTTCCTGAAGTTCCAGAATTACCACTGGTTCCTGACGTACCAGATGTACCATTATTACCACTAGAACCACTTGTTCCACTAGTACCAGATGTGCCACTTGTTCCACTATTTCCTGAGCTTCCAGAAGTTCCAGCTGTACCACTAGTTCCACTAGTACCACTGTTACCACTAGAGCCAGACGTACCACTAGTACCATCGTCACCTGAAGACCCACTAGTTCCTGACGTACCACTACTTCCATCTCCTCCAGTAGCCCCATCAAGATTTACATCCCATGATGTGTATGTACCTGAACCAACTGTTCTAGTTGGGCTACCAAATTGTAATGCTCCTGTTCCAGAGTTGTAAGATATAACCTCACATTCCTGGTAAGTGCCTGCAGTATGTGCTATAATTATAGACTGTGCTGTAGTATAAGCAAGTCCTGCATCTACTGTAATTGTACCACTATTACCTAGTGTGAATGAAGTACTTGATGTAGTTGCATATAAATCACCAGTGTTACCACTAGTACCAGAAGTACCAGTAGTTCCAGAACTTCCACTAGTACCAGTAGTTCCAGATGTCCCATCATCTCCACTACTTCCACTAGTACCAGAAGTACCTGAGCTTCCACTATTACCACTAGATCCACTGGTGCCAGAGGTGCCAGATGTACCTGTAGTACCACTTGTACCATCGTCACCACTAGTACCAGATGTTCCACTGTTACCTGATGTACCACTAGTTCCACTGGTTCCAGTTGTACCACTGGTTCCATCATTTCCAGATGTACCACTGGTTCCATCTTCTCCTGACGTACCAGAAGTACCTGTAGTACCAGAGGTTCCACTATTTCCTGATGTACCAGACGTACCACTTGTTCCATCATCTCCACTTGATCCACTTGATCCACTGGTACCAGAAGTTCCAGTAGTTCCACTTGTTCCGTCCTCTCCTGATGTACCACTGGTTCCACTATTTCCACTAGTACCTGACGTTCCAGATGTTCCATTATTTCCATCCTCCCCACTCGTTCCAGAAGTACCACTTGTTCCAGAGTTTCCACTAGAACCACTAGTGCCAGAAGTACCTGTTGTTCCTGATGTACCTGCAGTACCAGAAGTACCAGAAGTAGCAGAGGTACCAGATGTACCGCTTGTTCCAGAGGTGCCATTTGCACCATCGTTTCCAGATGTACCACTAGATCCACTAGAACCACTTGTACCATTTAAACCATCATTACCAGAGCTACCACTTGTACCAGCTGTGCCTGATGTTCCTGTTGTACCACTAGTACCAGAAGTTCCTGGATCTCCATCATTACCTGATGTACCACTCGTGCCTGAAGTTCCAGTATTCCCTGAAGTGCCAGATGTTCCTGAGGTACCAGATGTTCCATCACCACCATCATTTCCACTTGACCCACTTGTACCAGATGTACCAGCATCTCCTGAGGTACCACTAGTACCTGTTGTTCCAGAAGTGCCTGAAGTTGCTGAGCTTCCACTAGTACCAGCTGTTCCACTTGTTCCAGTTGTACCACTCGTCCCAGTTGTACCACTAGTTCCTGCTGTAGCACTTGTACCTGATGTACCACTACTACCGTCCCCACCAGTTGCACCATCTAAGTTTATCTCCCAAGATGTATATGTTCCACTACCCACTGTTCTAGTAGGTGATGCAAAACATAACTCTCCTGTACCTGAATTGTATGTAACTACTTCACACTCCTGATAGTTAGTTGCATTAAATGCTATAATTATCGATTGAGCTGTAGTATATGCTAAGCCAGTATCAACATCTAAACATCCACTATTACCTAAAGTAAAGGAATCTGTTGATGTAGTAGCATATAAATCTCCTCTTTCTCCTGATGTACCAGATGTACCAGACGTTGCGCTTGTACCACTGGTGCCACTTGTACCACTAGTACCTGTAGTACCAGACGTACCAGTTGTTCCACTTGTACCAGTTGTTCCACTAGTTCCTTCTACAGTTATACCACTAGTACCACTTGTTCCTGAAGAACCATCTGTACCTGTTGTACCAGCTGTTCCTGAACTACCACTAGTACCTGATACACCACTACTTCCTGAACTACCACTTGTTCCAGAAGTACCAGACGTTCCACCTTCTCCATCATTTCCAGATGTACCAGATGTTCCTGAAGTACCTGCTGTTCCTGATGTTCCACTTGTACCAGAGTTTCCAGAAGTACCTGAACTACCGCTAGTGCCATCATTACCAGATGTTCCACTAGTTCCTGTAGTTCCAGAGGTACCTGCTGTACCACTAGACCCACTTGTACCTGTTGTTCCAGAGGTTCCAGATGTAGCAGATGTTCCACTACTACCACTTGTACCACTGGTTCCAGTTGTGCCACTAGTACCGTCTTCTCCTGAAGTACCAGCTGTACCACTTGTACCATTAGTTCCACTTAAACCAGAACTTCCTGAAGATCCACTACTTCCAGACGTTCCATCATTACCACTGGATCCACTAGTACCTGTTGTACCACTTGTTCCAGAGCTACCAGATGTACCAGAAGTACCACTTGTACCACTTGTCCCAGAAGTACCATCATTAGCAGATGTACCACTTGTACCAGCTGTACCAGCTGTTCCACTAGTACCTGTTGTTCCAGACGTTCCAGTAGTTCCGCTTGTACCTGATGTACCAGAAGTACCATCTACACCAGTATTACCACTTGTACCAGAAGTTCCAGAAGACCCATCGCCTCCTGTTGCTCCATCTAAATTAACTTCCCATGAAGTATATGTACCTGATCCTACAGTTCTTGTAGGTGCTGCAAAACAAAGTTCTCCAGTTGTACTATTATATGTTACAACTTCACACTCTTGATAATTGTTAGCATCATATGCTATAATAATAGATTGCGCAGTTGTATATGCCAACCCTGTATCTACATCAATACATCCTGAGTTACCTAATGTAAATGAGTCTGTAGAGGTTGTAGCATAAAAGTCTCCATCTAATCCACTTGTGCCTGATGTTCCGCTTGTACCTGTAGTACCTGCAGTTCCACTAGTCCCAGATGTTCCATCTTGACCTGTTGTTCCTGATGTACCACTGCTTCCACTAGTACCAGTTGTGCCTGAAGTACCACTAGAACCATCTAATCCTGAAGAACCTGAAGTTCCTGAGGTTCCTGATGTTGCACTGGTTCCTGAAGTACCACTTGTTCCAGATGTTCCATCTTCAGCACTCGTTCCACTTGTTCCAGATGAGCCAGAACTACCAGATGTGCCGCTAGATCCTGAACAAAGTCCATTAGTATTTACACTACCTCCATTACTAATTGTAGGAGTAGCATCTGCACAAACATCTGCAGCTGTTCCTTGTGTAACTGTAAGGAATCCACTTGAACCATCACAGTAACTTATAGTTGCTATACAATCTCCACCTCCAGCTGGACATGTAAGATTATAACTATTACAAGACAATCCACTACTACCACTTGTACCACTTGTACCATCTTGTGCAGATGTACCAGCAGTACCAGAAGTCCCTGATGTACCAGTAGAACCACTTGTCCCACTTGTACCTGCAGTTGCAGAGGTTCCAGAAGTCCCACTAGTTGCAGAAGTACCAGATGTGCCAGACGTTCCAGTGGTTCCTGAAGTACCTGATGTTGATCCTACAGATACACCAACTTGTACAGTGTTAAATACTACAGAAGGTGCAGCAGGTGTTGCATAAGGAGATGATTTACTTGGAAGAGCATCTAATTGAACATTAGGATTACTTGATGCAATATATAACTCTAAGTAGTCTTGAGAATCTAGATTAACTATATATGATATATATGGTATATCAATTGCATCTTGGTGATGTAAAGAATGAATTCTGTCTTTTCTTATAAAGTCT
>WLWG01001272.1_pt1 | contig 23345 bp, 26 predicted proteins | sample 6712871 | NCBI WGS metagenome assembly WLWG01 (sample SAMN12718693, study PRJNA515312) | sponge metagenome | isolation source: marine sponge | host: Mycale hentscheli | place: New Zealand: South Island, Marlborough, Capsize Point | collected 2003-05-01
AACCGGAGGGCAATCCACAACCGGAGGGCAATCCACAACCGGAGGGCAATCCACAACCGGAGGGCAATCCACAACCGGAGGGCAAATCACAATCGTTAGCTAACGTACAGGTATTGCCAGGATAATAACGCAAACTATTACAGGATTGATCACAGACGTATTTTTTTTCTAACTTTCCATCTAAACCAATCTGACATAATTCCCGACAGACTGAGAGAGATTTAGGATAACTTTGTAAAGCCAAATAACTATCTCCAGTGACATCTTGGGGTGGTCCTAAAAAAGTCGCCTGGATATTTCCAACAGAAAGAATCATTTTAATGGTATTTTTCCCTAAAATGCTAGTATCATTAGTGGAATTACTCCACTGTATGGTGGCATTAGGAAGAAATTCAATGCCAAAACGACAATCAACTTTGTTTCCTAGAGGACAGGTCTGACAACTCATATCTTTGTGTTAGATTTAGGTTTTATTTTTCGGTTTTCAGATTTGGGAGACCCCATCATATCCCTCCAAATTGACATAACTAGACAAATCCTTGACTGTTCACAACAAAGAAATTTCCATCTTTATCTAACTTAACATGCATACTAATAGATAACCAAAAACACCACATCGTAATTTCTGATACGAATGGTATAACTCGTAATTCAACTTTAAAGTGATCCTTATATTTAACGGAGTAATCTAATTTGTCTCCGATTTGTCTCCGATATGGCTTTAACTAGTTAACAACTAATGAAAGACTAACTAATAGACTAATAGACTAAATAGACTAATAGACTAATAGACTAATAGACTGAATTGGTTTTGGTAGTCAGACCATATAAGGTATAAACGATGACAATTTTATTTCTAGTTATCATCATCTTGATCATCTGGATAATCTGCGTGATTACTTGGATAATCTAATTGTCCAATTAATAGGAAATCAATATTTTTAATAGTCAGGGTCATATTTTGACAATAACAGGTGTAGTAGTAGCTTATGACGATTTTAAATGCTGGAAAACTATTACAGTCCTGTGTCAAAGGTTCAGTAAAACGAATGACCTTTTCATTAACTACCTGGTCCTTGGGTAAATCAATGGTTACTACTTCTGGATTAATAATATTGCCGTCAGACGGCGTCGCATCAGTGTTAGTAAAATATAACTTGGTCAGGTCTAATTGTAGAATAGGTTGATCCATATGCCCATAGTCACAACCATAAATGGTATTAGAGACTGGATTGTCTATTTGGAATTTAGTAACTAGTCTTTTAGTTGTAGAGTTAGAGATATAACGATCAACCGCAAGTATGTTTCGTTCAGGTAGGTAAAGGGCCTGGACACCAATTGGTAGGAGGTTTAGTTCGACACAACCCGTCCAATAAAAAATACCAGAGGAGGTCGGAGGGCGTTCAAAATTCATGGGAGCTGGTAAAATAGTTGTCAAAATCTTGGCAGGATTATCTGGACAATTACGACACGACTGGTTATTATAATAGATGGTATCAGGTTTATAGGTTGGAGTTTGACCACCCCATCCCCAATAATTTGGATAACAGTAACTCTGACCTGACATATTTTGATAAAGTCATAGAAACTAATTTAAGAAAAAAAAATCTACAAGTCAACTTTTTGTTTTTTAAACCTCTGTAATTTTCAATTTATAGCGACAAGAGCTACATTTCACCAAGGTTAACGTATAGGTCCCACCAGATAGTATGACCTGACGAGTCTGACTACTTTTCCCGTTTAGAGGAAAGGTCACCGTTTGACTAACACTACCCTGGGTAACAGTTATGGTAATGTAACCGTTGGTATAGGTACACTTGCAAAGACGCCCACTACCACTACCATTAAAGGTTAGCTTACCACTCCAACAGTCATCACTGGCTTTAACGGTAATTGTATCACCAGTATTATCGGTAGTCCCAGCCGTAATAACATAACAACAACTAGCACATGGATTATAGCAACTATTCACACAAGGATCACAACAATAGTTGTAACAGGGTGTGCAACAGCTTGTGTAGCAGGGGTTATAACAACAATCCCAATATGCCATTTTTATACTTAATCCTTAGTATTTAATTAACCCACCTGTTTTTAAAATTCGGGTAATTTAAAAACCTTGGACAACTCCGTCTAGACGGTGCTATATAAAATATTAATGGAAACAATGTTAAAACAAACCTTTCTAATTTTTCTTGGATGGAAAATATCACCTTCATCAAATTCCGTCTTAGTTCGGTAGACCACAATTAGGTCAAAGTCATTATCATTTTCAATGCTCTGGATGGAACGAACGGTATCATCTACATCATCAGTAGGTTGGCGTCTTAAGGTTACTTGTTTGGCATCATATTGGTTTCCTAAATAGACGTGAGAGTTTAACCGGAGGACAATACTATCTACCTTTTTATTAGTAAATTTACTAGCTGTTAAGGAGTCCTGGGTACTAGGGGTCTGATTATTGTTACCGAGGTAAGTCGCATTTAAACCAAAATCTGTGGTAAAGCTATAGGATGTTTCTGGAGGAATAGATTGGTTACTATAAATAGTCCGCAACGTTGGTAAATTAATAGTTGTTTGGTAAATGGTTCTAATGTTTTGAGGAATACACGGTGGGGCAACTGGAAAACAAGGGGGTGGAACTAGACAGGGTTGACCCACCGGAACCATTCCTGGGGGACAAGCTGGAACCATTCCTGGGGGACATGTTTGTGAGAGGGGAACATAGGGCTGACAAATATAACTATTGTGTCCAGGATTAACTGGAAAACCCGGTTGGCAACCATTTTGACAGGGAAATACCATTTATCTAAACAGCGATATTTTTTAATATCTCCTTAGATTAACAACCACTAGGTAGGCTTAACACCCACTGGGTTGTTTACAAGGTAAAGGTAAGATTAAATTGCCCAATTAAGACATAACGAAGACACTGGCTACAGGTGACAGAAATAACCGGATCACTTAACTCAATACTTGAAAAGGTAATTTTCCCATTTCCTATGGCCGGGTTATGGATTTCCGCATAGGGATTTACGAGACTAAGATCGGCCTGTTCACCATTCATCGTCAGTTGTAATAGTCCGGAAAATTGTAAAAGACTTGGACTTCCAATGGCCTGGTTAGTTTCATCATTCTTAGCAATAACTTCTAGGGATCCGTGTAGATTAAAAAAAATAACATTGGCTAGACCGGGTAAATTTCCGCCCCCACTACCACCAAGGGTCAAACGGGTGCTAGGATTACCCTTGGAGGGAATACCCCCAAAGTATTGTCCAGCAACCCCACTACCGGCTAGGGACATTTCATTGGTAATTTGGTTTTCCGTCTGATAAGGTAAAAAACAAAGGGAATATGTTGTCTCACTCTGATTTTGAGCCGTTCCGCTTAAAGTCATAGTTAGACTGGATGGTGTTAAAATTTGGGTAGATGCCTGGGACATCATTACCAGTAAACAGTATATTTCCTCAGAAAATAAACTTAGTTGTTATGTTGATTGATATGGATTTGGGTAAATTTCACAATACGGGTTCCGGCCGACTGACAAACCTCACCAGTTACCAAGACACTAGCGGTAAATCTCTTATAGGTATTCTCAGAAGATAAAGAAGTTGATGCCCCTTGGTTATAGACGCCTTTGACCTCACCAATACCTTGAGCCATACCACCACAAATGTTAATGGTAATACAACCACAAGCCTGACCAATATTGGTACCAGGAATACCATTAGCATTACCATCAAGCATATAACCAAGATCCGCACCATTAGGTTCTGGGATCAGGGTAACGAGGACAGTCGCGGTCACAGTATTAGGACAACTACAGATATTACCGGCAATAGAGGTCTCAAAGCCACCATAGCCACCGGCTTCATAAAAGCCAGTGGTGCCCGATGGTTGTGTGGTACCATAACTAGAACTATCCGTGCCATAGCAACAGGCGACAATACTTAAACCAGAACCATTAATTTGGATCCAAGTTAAGTTACTACAGTCGGAAGTGGTTCCCATGGGTAGATCAACCTCTGCCGCAGACCCAGCAATACCCTCAATTCTCTGACTAAAGACGGTACCATTAGCTCTAGTTAAGACCCCCTTTTCATCATGACCCTTAAACAGGGTTTGACGACAGGGACAAGGTGGAGCACATTGGTTTTGAGCCGTTTGGTAATAGTTACTGGCACAAGGGTTATAGCTAGTCGTTGGGGGACAAGATGGGACACAAGCTGGGACACAAGCTGGTGGACAGGCTGGTTGACATTGCTGGACAGACTGGTAAGTTGTTGGATAATAGCTAACTGCCGGGTTACAGGGGTTAGACATCTTTTATATAGTATAAGTAAGTAAAAATTATTATAATTACGGTTTTTTTAAACTTTCCTTTAATTTTAATTTACTAGACCAGGACCGCCAACTGGAGGCTATTAGCCTCAAATTGGAGGGTAGTTACGCCGCAATTTCTAGTTAAATTAGCATTTCCTTTAAGTTTGGCCTCTAACGGTTTTCCCTTCAGGGGCCCCTGACCGACAGCAAATAAATCCGCGACAAGGGTGACACCATCCTCCTTGACATTAATCTGAACGGGTCCATTATATTCGGTAATTAAACGCTGAGGCTCCCTCTCATAATGGATATTGCCACTTAAACGAGCCGAACCAAGAAATTTCCCGAGATGTCCGGATCCTTCTAGACTAATCGCCCCACCCCCTTGGAAATACTGTGTGGTCTCAACCTTATTATCCCCAATGATTTGATAGGTTGTCGTGGGGAGACGCCCCGATCCAAAATCTAGTGTTAACGTTACTGGGAGGGGTGTTTGAAAAGGCATATGGGGTGGTTTCAAGACCACCGCTAGGTTCTGGAAAATAATATCGGTTCCTCTAGTATTTCTCATCGGTGGTTTATGTCTCTCTCTTGCTAGGCTGAGATATTTCGGGAATTTTAAATAAACACAGTGAAATATATCTCATCCTAGAATATCAACTAAAAAAATGGGAGATCCTTATCAGATTAGCTCTATTGAATCTGGTTATTATCCAGGTTATTATCCAGGTTATTATCCAGCCTATATTCCGTGTCAGGACCAGACGTGTCGGTTTAGTCAACCTTGTTGTCCACCCCCAGAACCGGCCTGCCTTCCATTTAGCCAGCCGGCCCGTGGTAGTAGTTCTATCAACGTCGGATATCGTCGGGATAAGGACTGTTCGGACTGTTCGGCGTGTCCCTATTCTCCTTGTCTAACTAGACCAAGATGTTATCCTAGACGCTGCCGCGGTCGGTGTTGCCGGAGGGGCTATTAAACTATCTTAAAAATAACATCGCCTTAGAATAGTAAATGCCTGAGTCCCCTTGTCAACAAGTCATTATATTTCAAGAGTTAATCTCTCTAGTCTTACCGGTAGTAGTGGAAGCGACCTATACTATTCAGTTAAGTATTGTCGGGATAAATGGCTTAACTGGTTTTGGGAGTTGGACGACGGACTTTCAAGGAAATCTTAACAATCAGGGTCTTCCAATAAATTCCGAAGCCACTATAGTCGGTAATGGTCGGTATAATGGGTCTAGAAACAACTCCATTAATAGCCTTCTAGCCCATTTAAAAATAAAAACGACCTTTCCTTCTCAACTACCCTTGGAAACCCCTGAACCAACTGAAATGTCATGGAAGGGAATTATGACTTTAACAAGTGGTAGTGTCATGGGATTCCTAAATAGCCTAGATGGTAATCAGGTCTTAAACGTCAGGGGTAATTATCGGCAAGAATATAAGGATGATAGTCTGGAACTTTTCGTTATCGGGGTTAAGATTTTTTAAACGGGTTTTTACTATTTCCTTTTTACTCCATGCCAAAAAAGGAAAGGTAAAATGGAAAATAAAACGCATCTCCTTATATTATTCTAGATTTAAGGATGCCCACTAGACTAGATTATTAAAGAGAGAAGCGATATTATCCTTATAATCATAACACACTCCTTCTAGACAAGATGGAGTCGGTGGAGGACATCCACTACAGATATCATTACTAGATGTTTGAGGGATTAGAGGGATTAATGGTGGTGGTAAGGGAATACATTGTGGTGGTAATTGAAGCACTGGTTGTGGTTGTGGTGGTGGTAGATGTGTCTCTCCTGGGATAGGACAAACTAGAGAACTTATATTGTGTTCTGAACAAGTAACGGGATAAGGTTCTTGACACGCAGCAGGTGCTACCTGAAGAGGTTGACACGGAATAGGACAGAGTGGTGGGGGTGGACAATTGTTATTTTGACTAGTTGTAGAATGACTAGCTTGTCTAGTGTGTATACGTGGATGACTCTGACAGGTAGGGACATAGTAATTGACTTGATAGACCGAATATCCAGGTTGATAAGAGGGACCACATGGAAGAAAACATTTTTGACTAGGTTTGCTAGCAGGAATGGGAATTTGACACAGTTGGTTCATTTTATTTATAATATATAGTCATCTAAAAAGTTTAATTCTCGGAAAAATTAAATTAGCGCTGAAACGCGGGCCTCTGTCACTCTAGTTTCAGATGACTAGTTACCTTAACTACTAGTGTTCCTACTAGTTACCTAGATAAAGATATGTTAATAGGCTTAGTGAAATCATTTTAAAAAACTGGTCCATTCTGCCTAGACGCATCGGCCCAAAAAAAAATTGACAGCCGACCCCAGCCTACTTTTTAACACCATAACTGAAAAAAAATCATGTTTGCCGTAATTGCGAAATCTACATCTACTGGAAACCCAAAGACCAAGAGAAATGTTACCCGTATTGTCAGTCCTTACGCCTGTTTCCAAAAGGATCCAACGGTCAAGTCCCAAGTCAAGAGTTCTCTAACTACCCAGTTGGGAAAGGCACCAGACTTTGGTCAAATGTCCAAGGGTATGAAGGATGCCTGGGCGGCCTTGACAGACAAGAGTGTCTATGAGACCCAGTCTGTCCAGGCAAATAGCTCTCATAGTCTAGCGACACCCAAGACTAGCCAAAAGACCAAGGAGACCAAGACGACCAATCCCAAGAAACGTAAGCGTGGTCGTTCCGCCTACATTCTCTATACCATGGATCCTACCATTAAGGATAAGGTCAAGGCGGATCATCCCAATGCGGACTTTGCCGAAATGAGTAAAATCTTGGGTGGTCTCTGGAAGGCTCTCCCTGCTGATGAGCGTCAGTCCTACGAAGAGGCCAGTAAAATAGAAAAGGTCACCATTGCCCAGTCCCAGGGCAAAGACCAGACCAACGGCCTGACACAGGACCAGAACCAACAGGGAGGGACCAAGACCAAGACCCGGAAACGGGCTCGTTCCGCCTATACTCTATATAGTTCCGATCCAGCCGTCCGAGAGGCCGTTCGCCATGACCATCCCGATGCCGACTTCGGTTCCCTGAGTAAATTTATTGGAGAAAAGTGGAAAAACTTGACTGAAGAGGAGCGTGAACCCTACCAAAAGGCAAATGCTGCCGAAAAGCAGCAGCTAGCAGAGGCCATGGCTCAAGAGTCTCAAGACACCAGCCCTAGCCCAAGTAAGGGTAAGGGAAAGATGAGGAAGCGGGCTCGTTCCGCCTACACTCTCTACACGATGGATCCTGAGGTCAAGGAGACTATTAAAAAGGCCAATCCAGAGGTGGCCTTGGCGGACTTTTCCAAGCTACTATCTCAGGGCTGGAAGGAATTGTCCCCAGAGGACAAGATCAAGTATGAAGAGGCTAGTGCCAAGGAAAAGACCGAAATAAGTCAACTTACTCCACAGACCAATTCTGGGACCGATAAAAAGCCCAAGCAGCAACGGGCCAAGTCAGCCTACACCCTCTATAGTTCTAATCAGGAAATTAGGAGCAAGGTCAAGCAGGACAATCCCGACGCTGACTTTGGAGCTATTAGCAAGATAATTGCGAAACAGTGGAAGGATCTGACAGGGGACGAACGAGAGCCGTATGAGACGGCTAGTGCCAATGAAAAGGCTAAATTGAACAAGGTTAAAGAGGCCAATAAGCCGAAAAAGACCAGAGCCAAGAGTGCCTATCTTCACTATTCCTTGGATGAGGCAGTTAGAAAGACCGCTAAACAGGCCAATCCAGACCTAAAGGTGACTGAACTAGCCAAGATTCTTGGAGCTCAATGGAAGGCCCTAAGTGAGGAGGAGCGTAAACCCTTTATCCTAGCCAACCAGAAGGAAAAAGAAGAACTCGCCAATGAATTGAAGGCTTCTAGTTCAGACGAGGCCTAAACACCATCACTAACAACTAACCACCACTAACAACTAACCACTCACTATTAATCACTATTTTTTTTGTTTTTGGTTTTAGCTGTTTCTTTTTTTGTCACTTCTTAATAACAAACGTGATGAATAGCGAGCCCAGTGCCCAAGGCCAGCTGACCGATACCGATACCGATACCGATACCGATACCGAATATCTCATTGATGACTGTCTGTCAGAGGAACCCGAAATAGCTAGTGAAACTACCAAATCTAGGTTGGTTACCCAAATCTCCCTAGAGATGTTAACTCTAAGTAACCAAGTAAAAATCTTTCACTGGCAAACCAAAGGATATGCCGAACACAAGGCTCTAGATAAGTTGTTTGAGATTTTAACGGATCAGACGGACCGATGGGTCGAAACTGCCATGGGTAAATATCAGCGAATTCACCTATCTAAACGGTCTAGTTTATCTCTAGAAAATATTCCGGACTCTGGGCTTACTAGACCAGACCACACTGGGCTTACTAGACCAGACAACACTGGGCTTACTAGACACCTCAAAGAGTGGGTTAAGAGGATGAGGTGCCTTCGTGACCAACACTTTAGGACTTCTCAAGATAGTGATCTTAGTAATATTTTTGATGAGGTATTTGGGTCTGTTAATCGGACTTGTTACCTGTTAAGTCTCCGCTAGGTGTCCTGTTAAGTCTCCGCTAGGTGTCCTGTTAAGTCTCCGCTAGGTATCAGCTGGGAAAAAATTGAACTCCATCCGGTCCTTGGTAGTTCCGGATAAAAAAACATGACACTTTCAGATTCATCAGAAGACAAGGAGAGCCAGAAGAATGGCATTGGTGTCCCCTTAGTCTTATTTATCCTCAACATCGTCATTACCGAGTCTGCTAGTCGGGAACAATTCCAACTTCTCGGACTGGGAGATCGCTGGGACTTTCACTATTTCATGATGTGGGTGTCGGCCTCCCTACTGATTGCCCTGGCAATTACCTTGTGGCTCGGTTGCGTCACCGTCGTCTCGGAAAATAATTTCTGTGCCAAACTGACCGGTCTAGTAGGCACCTTTACCGCTATTGGCTGGTTGGTTGCCTTTATCTCCACCTACGTCAAGATGGGGGAAATGTGGGACAAAGATCCGGAACACACCATCTTCTTCTACAACAAGTATTGGTCGGAGGGCATTACCGATATGAATGCCTACCAGCGTCTCCATTCCGGTCCCACTGTTCCCACTACTGGCCCCTCCAGCAATTCAACTCGTCTTCTCCGGGGTGGTATCATTGAGATCGGTCGCCGTCTCAACGCGAACCCCGTCCTGGCTAGCAAGTGGGTTTATGTCATGTCCGATGTCGTTACTCGCATCTATGGCTTTTCTCTAATGCTTATCCCGGTCATTCTCGGCGTGGTGGCCTGTTGTTTTGGGAGCGGGACCCTCTGTGGTAAGTTGTTTAGTAGCAAGTAATCTTTCTCCATCTCCATCTCCCGTCTCTCTCTCCAATCTCTCATCCCCCGCTCTTTTTTTCTAGCTAACCTTAAATAATAGTACCTCTCATAACTATGACACTGGCAATTAAATTACCGGAAAAATGGGAGAAAATTTGAACCTTGAGGTTCCCATTTTATTCCATTTACTTCAAGACACCCAGAACCCAAGAACATGGCCGTTTCCAATCAATCTCAACCCCTCGTTCCACTTGGGAACTATTGGATCTGTTGTCATGCCCTCCAGCGAATTAAGAACCGTCTCATTAAGGAAAGTGAAATTAGATATACCCTAGAAAGTCACGACAGTGCGTCCTACCAGACCCACCATGACCGAATCATTGTCTATCATGCCCTGACTGAAATTTCAGTCATTCTGGATAACAAAACCAACATTATCGTCACCGTCACGGAAACGGATGAAAGAAAGTCACGTCTCGTCTACAAGAAACACCTAGTAAATCGGACTAGTCTTAAGGAGGTCTATCGTCCCGCCCTGCTTTGTCGGTAGCCCATACCAAATACCAAATTCCAAAACCAATTCCCATCTATACCAAATCTATTTTTTTCGGAAGTAACCTAGACCCAGGGTCAATATTATCCCAAAACCAAGACCCAGTAGACCAGAATGAAAAATTCCGGAACTTTCTGGGTCCCGCGGTCTAGTTTGCCCTAATTGTAGTTGTGACAGTAGACTACTAATACAACTGTCCGTTTCACGTAGTTTATGGTGTAGTGTTTGGACATATTGGCAAAATTGGTTTTCATCCCTCAGCAATTTATTTTTTTCCTGTTCTAGGAGTTGTATTTTTTGATACATTTCTAAATATTCCCGACACTGTTCTAAAGGCGGGTCTGGATAGACTGAGGGGGAACTTGGAACCGAATTAGAAGTCCGCTTGGGTCTGGCTATGGAAAGGGGTGAATGTGATCCCAAAGGTAGCGGTGAAGCCGGGGGACGTATTTTAGGTCTTGGGGGTCCTACAGCACTACTGACCCCACTACTGACCCCACTACTGACCCCACTATCACTATCATTGACTTTAACTTTATCTAGTTGTGTCTGTGACATCTTTTATTTTTGTGTCTTCTAGAGTCATACACTTATATCAGTTTAGCCAATTGGGTTTTTTTCTAATGTTATCAGTAATAACATTAACAAGTGAAATGGTCCAGTTATTATATTTAGACTGTGGAACCCAGACTCAATCCTGGAGTGCCTTTCAGACCCACAGTTATTTTTTAGGGATCCAACCCCACGATGATTACCGTGTCTATACTTGTCGTCAAAAACAGTATCCTAGTAAAACAGAGGTCCAACAATGTCAGATCATTTGTCTTCCCGGGAGTAATTTCTCTATTCAAGAGGACTATGACTGGCTAGAAGGGGTCTATCGGGTGTTAGACCTGGCCTGTCAGCTAGAAAAGTTTCTCGTCGGGTTTTGTTTTGGACACCAGTTAATATGTAAGTATTTTGGGGCCAAAATAGGAACTCTTCCCGATACTAAGGCTGGGACCCAGGGACTGGTCTTAAATAGTCTAGGTCAAGACCTGATCGGCCACAAATATCTCTTATCCTATAGCTATCACCGGGACTACGTCCAGGACATTACGGATACTCGTCTGATTAGTCTATGTCGTTTTAATAATGCGATCTGTCTAGCCTATGACCGTCAAGGGGATATTAAGGTTTTAACTACACAGGTCCACCCGGAATTTAGTTTTCTATTGAAACCCGGGTTCCAGGAAATCCTAGATGACTTAGGGGAAGAACCCTATATCAGATATAATGGTAATATAAGAAAGGATTATGAAAAGTGTCGGGAAAACCCTAACTGTCATCCGGATAATCCCTACCTTAGTCTAGAAACGTTTAAGAAACATTATCTCTATGATCGCGATGATCCCAATAAACTATATTACATGTATCAATCTAGTAAATGGCTCCGGAGTTTTTTCTATCAGGTCTTGACTAGTCAGCCTACTCAACCAACTAACCCGCCAAAAAAATTGACTGGGACAACTAGACCCAGTTGTCGGAAATTACCCAAAACCAAATCTGAACCCCATGTCAAAGAGACCCACTAGCCGAAGCCCAACCCCCTTTCTCCCAGGAGCCAACAACGGTCACTGCCCAGGACGACCGGTGGATGCCTATGACCGCCGCTTTAACGGTAGTGACACCCTCCAGACCCACCTAGACGACCAACGGGAGGCTGCGGCCCAAATGGACTTTCACCAAGCTATGGGACACCGTCTAGACCGAAACGGCTACCTGCGGGAAAGATGGCTAGCATCCGATGATCCCCTATCCGAGCCCGAAACAACCGAGAGCGAGACAGACGAAGACGAAGGCGAAACAACCGAGAGTGAGACAGACGAAGACGAAGACGAAGCCGAAACAACCGAGAGTGAGACAGATAGTGAGACCGAGAGTGATTGTAGTTGGAATTCCGAAGAGGAGGAGACAGACCAAGAGCCAGAGACCGATGAGGAACAACCCTCCCCTAGACCAGGAGAGGCCTACCAGACCTGCCGCGGCTGTCGGGAGGGCCTCGCCAATCAGCAGGCCCACATGGACTTTGGGGGCTGTTTAGCAGATTAAAAGCATCCTAAAGAATTTCCACCTAGAAATGCTAGATGACTGACCCCTTAAGCCTTGGACAACAAATACAAGTGGCCCTTTTTGGGCTCCAAGTCCTGGAACGCCCAAGACGGACCCTCTGGTTACCTCCTAGACTAACACCTAAACTACCTCCAAGACACCTAGTAAATTCCCTCTGGAGGCTTCTACTAGTCTCAGCGTGGGGACTTTTCCTAGTCTGGGAAACCATTTCTTTTTGGGTCTTCCGTCTAGCCCACGTTCTAATCTGGTTTAGTCTATCCTATTATGGCTGGGACGGTCCAGCTGCTTGTCCTAGACTACTTTGGGAGCCCTTTCTGCTCGTGGCCTGTGGTTGGTCGCTCGTTTCTGGCTTTCTCCAGAGGCGCCTAGACCGCGCTGGGTGACTAGAAAAAATTGACGGACCGTCACTAGAACCCACACACCACACACGTGAAGTGGCCATGGCCACAGCCCCCTGCTCTAGGCTAGGGGGGGACACCAAGCCATTAGGGCCCCTAGCCCTAGGCCTAGTCCTGCCCGAGCCATGTCCTAGCTCCTAGCTCCTAGCCCCCAAGCCCTATTTTTTTCACTTCCCCACCTAGCCCCACCTAGCCCCACCTAGCCCCACCTAGCCCCACCTAGCACTTAGCGCCCCTAGAAAAAAACTTGAGACTCTCAGTCTAGGCTAAGACCACGACACATTTAAAACCCAACTATCCAACTCCAAGTATGAAAACCCACTTCAGCTACTTCAGTGACTTTACTCAGGCCCCTTACCTCTCCATTTGTAACTACGGTGACATTTACGACGATGGTGCGGCCGGCTGCTACCATTGCACCACGACGGATGTCTCCCCCGACAGTATTCTTGGGCCTATCGAGGACCAAGAAGGCGAGACGGGCATCTGCCCCCACTGCCACGTGGATGCTCTAGTGGCCCACCGCCACATGCCAGAGGACCCTCGGGACCGGAAAAAGTGGCTGACGCAGGCTAGGTGGTCTAGTTGGGATCACACCAAGGACGAAGACTTTAAAGACGATTGGCTGCCTCGGGTCATTGAGACCTTTGTGGAGGCAGCCCACCCCTCTTACCAGGAAGAGGTTTATCGGGATTACCAGGGATTTTGCGAAGAACTGGACCGAAACCAGGGATTTTGCGAAGAACTGGACGCCGAGCTAGACCAACTCTACAACCAGTGGGAAAACCAGACCCCCGAGCTAACCGACGGCCTCCTAGAGAACTACGACATGTTTCTCCAGGACGAATCTAGACACATCGATCAGGCTAGTCTCCCCCAACCCAAGGGTGGATTTATGGCCCGGTTGGCCCTTCCCTATGACGATGATGACCTTTGGCACGATCGCCTTCACGTCCAACATGCCATGGGTCACGTTATTGGGTCTGGTGCCCGCCATTTACGGCGTCTCATCCGGAAGACTGGCTGCGATGACATTCAGTTTCGTTCCATCATCCGTGATGGTGACATTTATCACGACAGTGACCTGATGTCTGACAACCACTTTGAGATTTGGGGGGACGCTAATGTTCTGGAAGTTACCTCTCACACCCTGAGCCGACACATTCGGTCTCGGATGACCACTTACAAACGGGGCTACTACAAGAACCGGATCATGGATGTCTTTCGGGACATTTGCCCTGAACACCTCCCCGATGCCCCCAACCTACTAGAGGACTACCTGGAGGCCGACAGACAGGGAGTTCCCATCTCGGAACTAGTGGATGATCTAAAGTGGAACACGTATCACCGGGTCATTACCGACTTTTACCAGAAGTTCTGCCCCAGCAAGGTGGATGACGTTGGTTGGCTTCTAGACCGCTACTGGGAGACACTCCCCGAACTCTATCGGGCCATTGTTGAGAAGTATCAACCGACCGGCTGCCGCGTCCACATGTGTGATTCTTGTGATGTCCATTTCTGTCCCAATTACCCACCCTCTGAAGACCACCTTATTTGCGATGACTGTGCGGATCGGGAAGTTGAGGCCCAACGGGAACGAGCCCCTCTCCGGCTAGAAGACCTCCACACGGGTCGCCACTGGGGCAGCGAGAGTGACACCGAGCCACTAGACAGTGGTTATGATGATGGGGCATTGGCGTCCTAGAACCTACATCGTCTAGTGTGATGGCTGGTGTTATGGACTACCCACTTTGACCGACTTTTGACTTGGATGTGGGGACCACCTGGGTGTGCCAGGCGACAACCCGAACCTGATTCCCCCTAGACAAGGTAATATCTCATAAGTTGAATCCCTCCAAAAAAAGGCAAAAAAAACAGCCAAAAACCAAAAAACCAAAAAACCAAAAAACCAAAAAACCCTTTTTTATTTTAAAATCTATCCTAAACACTATGGAACTAATCTATCAGGGTCTGGAAGACGGGTTTAAGTCCGACCCACCCCAACATATCTCTAGAATAGAAACCATTTACGGTGAAATAACCGAAAAGGGCGTCACCGCCTTATACCAGTCCCTGAACTTTCATGGAAAACATTTCATAGATATTGGCAGTGGGGTCGGTAAGATGGTTATCCAAATCGCCTTACAAGCCGGGGTCAAGACCTCAACGGGTTATGAGATCCTCCCTAGTAGGTTTCAGGTTAGTTGCCAAGCCCTGAAAAGGTACCAAGACCTAAACCCTGACGGGGCCAAGGTCGGTTTTTTCTTAAATGTCTCCACCGGAGAAACCAACCAGTTTCAGGATCCACTACTAGACTTATCCCCATATGACATCTACTTTATTAATAACCTGCTCTGGTATGATAAGACCAATCAACAACTAGCCGAAGCCCTCCTAGCAGTGGCGAGACCCGGTAAGACGGGGATCCTAGCCAAAGCCTTAGTTGACTTAAACCGGTTGACCACCCAGACAACACTAGAGGTAGAAATGACCTGGGATCCCCACTATCGCCTAACCATCTACACCTTTCTCTAGGCACTCTCCAAAAAATTGACCCACTCCCTGACACCAGTCTCCATCTCCATCTACCAAGAAACAGACATGCCCCGCACTAGATCTCAGACTAGACGTGAACTCAGCCAGCTATACCTGGATCCGGAACAATACAACCTCTCTCAAGAAGAAGGCAATCAGGAGTTACCCACTCCAGCCAAGGCACCCAAGCCTCCGGCCCCCAAAGCACCTCCGGCCCCCCAGGCACCTAGCCCCCCAGCTTTGGGAGAGACAGTGGTTGGCAAACGGATCCGGGTTCATTTTGGAGACGGTCGTTGGTTAAAGGCGACCATCGCCTCTTATGACCAAAGCACGGTTCGCCATAGCCTGGACTTTGAGGATTTCAAGCACGGCAAGCTAGAACCGGTTAATCTCGGTGACATCCAGTTTGAACTGGTGGAACACGACAGTGGCGAGACGACATCCAATGGCCGGGTCCTCTTTAAGGAAACGTCGACAACCACCCACTGGACCACGGACACGACCACTGTCAAGAAGGTCACTCGTTACTATAAGGACAGTGACGAGTGACAACTCTCAGGTAACAGGTAAAGGGGAAAAAAGGTAAAAACAAAAAAACACACTACTTTTTTATTTGTTTATTTGTTTATTTGTTTTTTTGTTTTCATCTCACCCACTCTACCAACCATTTGGGGTATCTTGTAACCATAATTCGTCAATGTCATAAGCCAGCAGGTCGGGATGTTCCCGGACCTCCCTCCAAAACTGGTCTTTCACTTGCGTTCGGAATACCTGGCTATAGCCTTGGATAAGTCGTGTGTCTTCCCGTGGGAGGTGGAGGACACAGAGACTTTGAAGGCTCATGGGGGAAGAGGTCACTGGCTGTTTCACCTTGGATCGCTTCTTCTTGTTTGGCATCTTGTTTGATATCTTTGTCTAGCTTGTTGTCTCTCTCCCACTGCCCTCCGACCTCCAATTTTTCCCACTTAAACATCGGGAAAATTGAGACTACTTAAACATCTCTGGTTAAGAGTATAAAACCCAGTGACATGTCTGTGAAAACCGAACCCAGTAAATACCTCAAGTTTCTCTTGATGTTGAGCCGTTTGGACCGAGCCCTCGGAACCAGTCTAGCTCTTGAATTCTCCGAAGTCTTGTCCGAGGAGCGTCAGCTAGTCCGGGAGGCGTTTGGTCAAAACCAAACACCACCCCCACCCCCGCTTCCAAATCCTTGGTATGGAAACCTAGGAGTAGAAGAAGAAAAAGAAGATGAGGATCAAGAGGTCAAGGTGGTCGAGGCCCCTGAGCCAACCATACACCTAGTCAATCTAGTTGACCATGACAGTGAAGGTTCTAGTCAGTCTAGTTGGGTCCAGGCCGAGGTCGTTGCAGAGGATCCATCATCCCCCCCCTCCGTTGGGAGTGAACCAATCTCACCCCCTCCTATTTTCAGAAAGGATTGGGATGGACCTGAAGGTAAGTTAATTCTAGAAGATCCACCCACTCCTGTCGCTAGAAAGATCGTCAAACCCTCTAGAAAAGTTTCAACTAGTCTGAGACGTGGGACCCGAAGTAGGCGGGCCCCTGAGCGTCTCATTGACCAAGACTAGATAGACCACGTTTAGATAACTCTTAGTTTAGTCCTTTTGAAAAATTGAAGCCCCCGTAGACAGGTATTTGCCCAGTAATTTACTAGACAAATGTCTGCCACCGAACGCCCTACCACTCAGTCAGCTGATGGAGAACCGCAGGTTCACACAGAACAGCTTGTCTTCACCACGGATTTCACCCAGTCAGGTGCTGACCTCTGGGTCTATTATCACATCGGGTGTCAAGAGGTCTTTTCCCCTACCGAATTGGACCGTCTCAACAGTCAGGAAACCTACCTACTCATTCCCGGTGCCACCATCTCAGAGGTCAAGGTAATTCAATCCGTCGGCCGTGCTCTTTGTGTCTCTCTAGGCCTGACGGACTACTGCCCATTGACGGAACGTCTAGCCGACACTTGTCACTATGGAACCTATCAGTCAGAGGGTGCGACCTTTCTGGTCGTCATCCAAAAGCAATTGTTGGCCCATATTATCAATATCAGCTATGGTGCCTATCAGAAAATTCACCACCGCCCTCCAACAAGCTTTTCCATCCGAGTGTCTAGTCGGGGAGCCCAACAAGGACACTCCATCTCCAATCAACGGCCTACCGACACGACCTGTTACCTAAAGGTGGATAATTTCCGCGACTATCTTGGCGACACTCATCTCGGAGAGGAACCATTTCAGGTTGGGGTCTATGCGGGTAATAAATCATCCCAGTGTTTGGCACAGGTCAGCAGCTACAGTTCCATTGGTCACTAGAAAAATCCCAAAAAGAACGAGAACGAGAACGAGAAAAATTTGATGTTTTTTTTTTTGGAAAATTAGGTTTCCCAAATCACATGCTTAGTCTCCAGTCCATTCAGACCCGATGGGATAGTTTAATCTCTCAGATTGCCTCTCAGGAGTATCAGTTTGGCAACATGTATTTTGACCTAGACGGTCATCCCAGGTCTGTCCAAACCAAAAACCCCTTGACTTCTATTGAGGTTGAGATCCCTGACCTAGACGGTCATCCTAGGTCTGTCCAAACCAAAAACCCCTTGACTTCTATTGAGGTTGAGATCCCTGACCTGTCCAACTGGTCCTCCCGAAAAAACCGTGCCCTTTTGGAGGCACGGGACCAGTTGACCCTGAAAAATACCGACGCCAATTACCGAAAGCCCTCCAACCACCTTTGGAGACAGGCGGTTTTAGGACATTCTGAAGCCCAATATCAGGTCGGTCTCTGGTATCACCAAGGGACTTCCCCTGTCCAACGTGATCTGACCCAGGCTAGGTCTTGGTTTAGTCGGGCGGCCGAAAAGGGACACCTCTTGGCCCTTCAACATCTCGGTAAAGGGGTCTTACCTTCCAGAAAACCACTCCATAAAAACCGAAACCAAAACCAAAACCAAAACCAAAACCAAAACCTAAACAAAATTGAATTTTCTTGACCTTTAGAATAACCTAAAGTAAAAATGTTTCATGCCCAAGCCAGCCAAAGACAAAGCCCAAAGTCAGTCCCCACAACGGTCCCGTAGTCGGTCCCCAGGTCAGTCTAGGAAAGCCTATCTAGTCTGGTCCCAGAGTGAAGATACCCAATACTACTGTCAGACCCAATGTCTGGGTCTAGCTGAAGAGGCCTTGGAGACGCACTTGACAGCCCGGTGGAGACAACTAGACGGGAGCGAGCACCAACACTGGTTGGAGAGAGCCAAACAGACTATGACCCATTGGATACAAGACAATGTCGTTAAGCGGTGTGCTCGGCACTCCAAGTGGAGAGATGGAACGGTCATGGTTGCTAAATGTCGTGAGGACGGCTTGTGGTATCTAGCCGATGCTAACTATCACAAGGGAACCCATGTTGAAGGTGACTGGCCCAAGACGCCGGAAGGACAAGAAGCCCCGCAATACCAGGTATCTTTATATGTCAAGTGGACCGAAAACGGTCTCCGACTTAGTTTCCGCCACAACCCCAATGCCACCCTAGACCCCACCTAGCCCCTAGCCCTCACCACCTCCACCACCTAGCCACCTAGCCACCTAGCCCTCACCACCTAGCCACCTAGCCCTCACCACCTAGCCACCTAGCAACTAGTTTTTTTAGTTACCTCGGAAAAAATTGAATGGCTTAACCTCCGACTACTCCCAGTCAAACTCAACAATGACAACTCTGGCAAACATGAACTTTGACAACAACGGCTCCCGTTACCAACAGGGTCCTCTGGTGGACAACGGCACCCGTTACCAACAGGGTCCTCTGGTGGACAACGGCTCCCGTTACCAACAGGACCATCTGATTCGGGGCTGGTTTGGACAAGCCTCTAGCTGGACCCAACCGGGAGACCCTGACTACGGCCTAACAGAGAGTTACTATCGCGACCTGAGCACCTTCTTGGAGGAATTGGATTATATGGAACATGGAGTCCCCGACTTTGCCTTTAGCTATTACGACGAACAGGTCGGTCTCCTAGACCGGCTCTACCACCAATGGGAATGTCAGACCCCTGGTCAGACAGACGGAATCACACTAGAGGGTGAGAAACACCTCGCGGAATACGCGATCCACTGCTACCAAGCGGACCAGACCCACTGTCACCTCGTGGCTAGCACCGAGTCTTGGCCCTGTCAAGAGCCCTTTCACCAGGGTGCCCCACTCCACTGTAGCTATGTCGCCATCAAGGTCCCCTACAACATGCTACCCCTCGGTCAGCTTCCGGAAGATGGGAACTGGAGCCAAATCAGCCAAAAGGGCGTCTTTCTCGGACAGGACGAACTTGTTCCAATGATTATTGGCAAGGCTGGCTGTTTCCTGAAGCAACTGACCCAGGAATGTGGTCTCCACTACGTCTGGTTTGACCCCAACCCGCTAGGACTAAGTCATCCGACCCGGGAAGATGGCGTGTTTCAGATCTGGGGCCGGGCCGATCTAGTCCCCTATGCCCAAGCACGTCTCCAAACCCACATCCAACAGACTATCAACCAAATCTGGTTCCGTCAGGAGCAGGCAGTGGGTGACAATGACACCGGGTGCTTTATGACGGTCTGAAATATAAAAACTAGAAAACCTAGAAACCAAAAAATCAAGAAAACACTGTAACCCATAAAAACTATGTTATCTCACCCTGTCCTCTAACCCTATCCTTTTTTTCTTTTTCTAATATTTCCCCAAGAAGTGTCAAAAAAAACAATGTTCAACTCTCTCTCTCTCTCTCTCTCTCCATACTTACTATCAACTCACCTTACACCCCAACACCAAAGGACGGCTGTGGACTAGGACAATGGGGTAGATTGGCCAGTGGAGACGTACTCTCCAGAATATAGCGAACTACCGCGACCTCAGACGGGGGACTGGAATGCCAGATTGGAACATTGGTCACGGGGTGGAGAAAGAAGGATACCCGACTCTGTCCCTGACCTTCGCCCTTAAGGGCCTCTGCCTTTCCCGTCTTTTCATTGACACTGCCCTTCCAGGGCAACTCCTGTCGGACTACTCGGTAGCCCGTCAGCTTGGCCGCGGCTGTCTCACGATAGGGCTTATAGCCAGTGGCGTGTCCTTGGCGGCTCCTTTCCCTCTCCCGCTTGGCCTGGCGGCGATCGGCCTTGGCCTGCTTCTGGTTCCTGGTAAACTGCTTCTTAGAAATGGTCTGAGACATGGTTTTATACTAAACCCTTTATTTAGACAAGGGGTTTCAATTTTTTTCATTACTTTAGGAAAATTTGATCTGGATATAAAATCACCTGGTCAGTAATAAACTAGATGACTACTCCAAATACTCCCCGAACAATAACCTATGCCGACCTGTTTTGTGGTCTAGGTGCCTTTCACACCGCTTTTGACCGGGAAAGCACCGAGACCCTAACCTATCAGTGTGTCTGGGCCTGTGACCTAGACCCCGGAGTTCGCCGCCTCTACCAGGAAAATTACGGTCTTCAGCCAGAAGGAGACATTAACACCGTGGATCTCTCTACTCTACCCTACTTTGACATTCTCTGTGCCGGCTTTCCCTGTCAGCCCTTTAGTATTGCCGGGAAAAAGGAGGGTTTCGCCGCTCCCGAGAAGGGGAATCTATTTTATCGGATCCTAGAGGTCGTGGACTGTTGTCAACCGGAAACCCTTCTATTAGAAAATGTCAAAAACCTGGAAACAATTCATGGGGGCACCACCTTTCAAACTATTATGGACCGCTTAACGGAGAGAGGATACCAGATGGCCGCCAAGGTTTTGGACTCGGCCCACTATGGTTCACCCCAGTCTCGGCAGAGAATCTATCTAGTTGGGCAAAAGTCACAGCCTTACGAGTTCCGGGACATTAGGCTCACTCCAGTCCGCGTCTCGCAGATCCTAGACCACAGTGTGGACCAGTGGCTGGACTACCAGGAAAAATACAGACTAGAAGCCTGTCACGGTACCGGGATGATGAAATTTCGTCTGATAAACCGGGCCACCGGTAAGGGGGGCCGGCAAGGCGAACGGGTCTATGGAACGGAAACCTGTGGGCCAACCATTTGTGCCTCTTCGGGTGGTCCCGGGGCTAAAACCGGTCTCTATCTAGTAGATGGTCGGATTAGACGCTTGTCCGTCGGTGAGACCCTCCAGATGTTTGGTTTTCCTCAGGATTACCGCTACCAGACGGCATCCGTCCAGATCAGTCAGGAAAAAATGCTGTTTTACCTAGGGAACAGTATTGTTGTTCCGGTACTTCAGCATCTCATACGGGATTTAGAAAAGTAGAAAATTATGGTGAGTCGGCATTTCAGTGTTTCGTTAAGTCTTAGGGACACAACACCAGGCGGTCTTATCCTCATTTTGTTTTATCTTATTAGTACCTGTATCACAATCGTCACATTTTTGACCGTCATTACATTGCCAAGCACTTGGATCTATCTCTTTACAAGGGTTAACCCAACCACCACCTCCGCCACCACCGCCGCCGCCACCGCCACCGCCGCCGCCGCCGCCGCCGCCGCCAGTGCCACATCCATCATTGGTTCCTTTTCGTGGTGGTGTATTAGGGTCACAAATATATTCACACTTCTCAGAGTCAACAATGCTGGCCTTCTCGCTAAAGCCCGAATACCATTTGTCGGTACAGAAACTATTTGCTATTGGTAAAAAGTCACTTGTCGTATTGATGTATGGGTCACGAAATACATCGCCTACTTGAGCCATCATATTTAAACGATTCGTCGTAGTTTGTGTTTTGGTTCCATTGCATTCAATCATACCATTAATTAATATTACGGTGACAGCAGCCATAACAGCCACATTTTTGGTATTTAAGTTTTCATCTGGGATAAAATGGGGGTCTTGAATAATATTGTGACAGGTGGAACGCCAATTATCTCTAGATTCTGGAATAATTTGGTTTAAGATTTTACATAATAAAGAGCAGCTACCTCTTTGTTCTTGTGCTATTTGCTCCGCACCTTGTTTATAAATAGCATTCATCCAATAAGCGATAGATGACTCCCAAAATAATTTTGCGTCATTGGCTAATAATTTATAGTTGTCTCCCTGGCATAAATTTTTACTTACTGTATAAGGGGGTCCGCGTCCAGGTTTAGCATAATGAGTTGGAGAATCATCTTGATATCCAATCTTATAAGGTAATTCTAACCCCTCTTCACAAGCCCGCCAACTTTTATTATTCTCTCTTTGGTCTTCTAAACACGTCGTAAAGGTGCCTAATAATGACTGATTAAACCATGTAGAATCGGTCGGGGCTTCTTGTTCATATGAAGCCATAATATAATTAGTAGCATAAGTGGTTTGATGTGCCCCTTTACCATATAATGATTCCCAGCTATAACCAGATTCATATGATAATGGATACCTTAGTGTTTCTTGTAGTGAATTTCCTAACCAAATGATAAATTCAATTTGGTTTCTTTTCTTATCTGGACCCTCACAAAATCCTTTAAACGACTTTGCCACCTTTTTAAAGGTATTTAATCCATAATTTTCTACATCTCCTTTTAGTATAAAACAAAACCCTTTAGGCATACCTGCTTCATCCGTATAAGCTTTATCCTCTACGTAATTTATACTATTTTTATTATTAGGACAATTAAAACATTCTCCTGGGATAGATTCTTCTTCTGCATCTGGGGAGCCGCAACAATTGTTGCATTTTTCCTTGAGTTTTGTCATCCAAGGTAATGCACTTATCCATTTATCGGTATCAAGAGTCGTATTTAAAAAAGTATCGTCTTTACTTTCCTCATCCTCACCCTCGGCATAATAAAAATTGTGGTTTTTGTTAGGTGGTCCTTTAAATTCGCCTTTTAAACAAGTTGGACCCAGATCCGGAGCCCTAGTTGGTTTTTGTCCCTTGATACATTCGCAATATTCACTATAAACATTATGTACTTGACAATCACTATTACATGCATTGTTGGTACACCAGTCATTACAGCAATTAGAAGAGCCGGAAATGGCTTTCCCATAACAACCACCGTTATCGTTAAAGTGTTCCACTCTCCAATTTCCATTTCCTTTAGTTTCAAGACGACTACTGGTTCTT
>WLWG01001275.1_pt1 | contig 23327 bp, 43 predicted proteins | sample 6712871 | NCBI WGS metagenome assembly WLWG01 (sample SAMN12718693, study PRJNA515312) | sponge metagenome | isolation source: marine sponge | host: Mycale hentscheli | place: New Zealand: South Island, Marlborough, Capsize Point | collected 2003-05-01
TTTACGATCTGCAAAGTTGTAGCCTTTACCGATAGGACAGCCAAACTCATTGCCATCATCATCTTGCATAAAGAACTTGCCAATAAGACCTGTAAACTTACCTTTACCAGCTTCATAGCCGATAATAGTAGCTTCGGTGTCACTGAAGTCTTTGAACTTTTGCAAATTGTAAGAACGTTTTTGTTCATACGGTTTATTAAGACGTAGCATAGAACCTTCGTAACCTTGAGCTAAGTGCACGTTGTGTAACATTTTAGCTTCATCATAGCTATCAACAACTGTATTTTTAATAAGTGTCATTGTAGCTGCAATAGGTAAATTATTTCTTAGCCAATTAAAACGAGATTCATAATCAGGACCTTCAGCGATAGTATCATACACGTGATATTGTACAAGATGCTGTGCGTCTCGGCGATCGTCTTCAGTCGGTTTTTGTTTTCTGACTAATGATATGATCTTTTCAAAATCGTCTTTTAGAGCATGATTATACAGCTCACCGTCTAGTACAGAGTTAGGATGTTTTCTAAAATAATCTTTAAGATCATATTCAATATGAGCTAGGTTTTTAAATTCTTTACCTGTACGAGAGTATGCGCCGTCTTTAGTGAATATACAACGAACACCGTCAAGCTTAGGTTGTATGAATACTTTCTCGGACCAGTCGACAGGTTTTTTGTCTACTTTGTATGCGAGCATTGGTTTTATCATAGTTTATATTTGTTTTTTAAGTGTTTAATTTTATTTGCTACGATTCTTGCTGATTCATAGTCTTCTTTTTCCTCTAGTTGCGCTAATCTTTCTTGAAGACTGTCAATCTCTTCGATTATAAGCTCGTCTTGAGTTATAACGCCGAACTCAATATTGGTATTTTCGTCTACCATTGATTGAATATCGGCCTTAAACTCTTCGTCATAAGCTTTTTGTCTTTCGATTATCTTGTCGACAATAATGTCAGCCAACTTGCTCATTTCTTCATCTGTCATCTATGAAACTCTTCTATAGTTATAGGTTGATAATACATGCTTGTTAATAAACTTGCCTTTAGATTGAGACAGTCTTAAACCTTCAAACACGAAGTTTGGAACTTTAGTATAACTATAAGAACTACCGTTTTTATAAGTTAACGTTAATTTGTAGCTGTCGTATTCATAATCAGCTTTGTCTATAGCTGTTGAATTAACTTCTACGCTTTGCATTGGTAAAATTAATCTATTCATATTTATTTAATTTAATTGTTAATAATTGTTGTCTCACTAGGGATCGAACCTAGACTCTTTGGTACCAAAAACCAACGTGTTGCCAATTACACCATGAGACATATCAAGCTACATACATATTATCCGAAGACAATCGTATTTAGTTTGTAATTAATCTAGTAAAGCCATGTAAGCTTCAGGGTTATTTTGCCTGAACCATTTAATACCTTTTTGATAATCTTCTATCATCTGGTCATTAACTCTATTAGATGCTCTTTCAAATAGCATAGCACAACCCATTAAAAAGTCATACATACTTAGCTCTACATTGTTTAATTCATACACCTCTCCACTGAAAGGATTTTTAACTGATTCACCTGTCTTGTATAAAGATCCGTTAAACCATTTAGGTAATTTTTGTTTTGCTTCTGTCATAATTAACTTAATATATTATTTACTTCGTTTATAAATTCTGCTTCTGTTTTAGGATCATCATACACATATCCTTCGTCTTTTAACTCATCGATAACTTCTTCTTCGAATCTTTCAGCTAAATACTCGAATAACTGTACGATAGCGTCGTCAATAAATTGCTGGTGAAGATCATCTACATATATAATTTCAGGATTATCTTCATCGCCGTTAGAATATCTGATATGTTCTTCAAGAGCATCACCTAGATCGCTGTCATAATAGTATACGTTTTCGTTTACACTTATTCGGTTTTGGTCATACGTTGCTATAAACACTGAATAGCCATCAGCTGTTGACTCTTCGTATATATAGAAGTCTGCACTGCTAGAATAGTCGTCTGTAAATTCTACGTTAAAATGATTTAACACTGATTCTTTAGCTAGCTCTTCGTCGTTAGCTTGCTTTTCACCGAAGCCTTTAGCTTCTAGTCTTTCGTTAATTAGTTCGTCTGTGATTAGTTTTTTACTCATATTATTGTTTTTCTATTAATTCTGTAATGTAATTCCATACTTGTAGTTCTTTTTTATAACCTTCTAGTATGCTTTCTGCTTCTTCATATGTAATACCGCCGATATTACCATTTTTTAAGTCTTGCTTTTGTCTTTCAATATCTAAACCTAGTATTGTGACTTTAGCAAAAGCTTTATTGCTTGCTCTATTCTTAATATCTGCAAGCGTCCATTCGCACATAACCATTATGCTACGTTGTTTTCAAGTTCGAATACATCTTCACCGTAACGCCAGTCAAATGATTTTCTGTCAAGATATTCCATGTCGGAAAATACAAAGATGTTTAACACTTGACGAACAGTTAAGTCGTCGTAGTAAAAGATTTGAGTAAGCAAGAACTCAATATCATTAGTCATACTAGGATATCTAACCTTGTTGTCTTCCAAGCCTTTTTTAAACTCGGGCTTTAGCCGAGATAGTAAGTTTGATCTCATATATTTATTGTTTTAAAGTTCGTAGCCAAAGTCAATCATTACTTCTTTAAGATCTACGATCTCTTGACACACTTCTAATATGTCTTCAAAGTAAGAATTTTCTGTTATTTCGTCTAATTCTGCTTGCATTTCTCCGTCTTCAAAGGCAGAGCTTAAGTTAGCTTCAAATTGCTGTAATTCTTGATATAGGTATTTCATAGTTATAATTTTTTATTTGTTACATTAATATTATCCATTAGTTATCGTATTCTGTTTGTAAATCTATTTCTTCGTTAATACTCTGAGCTATTTCATAGAAATTAACTTCAGATATAAAAGCTCTAGCGTAATCTTCAACTAAATGAGATCCATTACCGAGCTCGTATTGACTAAACACTACATCTTCTATTATTTCTTTTATCGTCGCTGCACACATTTGAGTTTCAAATTCTATGCCGTCAATAATTTCTAAGTTTACTCGCCACGTAGCGTAGTTGGTCCATCCGTTGTATTCTTTATTCATAATTTATTTGTTTTAGTGGAGGTGGACAGAATCGAACTGTCTTCCGTAATAGTTCCATATAGGCTTTCTATCACGTCAATACCAGGTCACCCCCATATTCCCTTACTTGTTTTCAACCTAAAAGGCTTGATGCTTTGTAGCACAGGTTTCCCGTAAGGGAGCAGCATACCGGTCTGCCGCTTTGTAACTAGTGAGGGAATCGAACCCTCATACTTTCGTAGCAATGAACTCTGTTTAAATTAATAACTCCTGTTGCATCCATACCTAGTTTAATATTAGCAACTAGTGAGGATTCGAACCTCATACCCGTCGGTAGCCTGAGTCGCGAAGCCTGTCTTGCGTCTCTTAACCTGACCTAGTTCCCGCTAGCTATTCACTTATGTAATTTAGGCACCGCTTTCGCGGAGTAGATTTTTATGGCCATTCACCAACCTAAATCCTAATTAAGCTACTCGTCTAGCTATGCTTCACATTGTTTGCTCATAACCAATAATCTGGCCGTGCGTTACTGTACCTCACATTATTTACGCCGCCAAGCTCTGTGCACTGATGCACTTACTTCTTGACTGACAATTTGTATTGTATTACCTGTTTTGTGCTCGATGATAGGTACATACGAATATGTTTGAGTTGTCGAGTGCTCAACACACGTTTTATAACCTAATTCCAACCTCACAGGGTGTACTTCATTTCCACATTTACAATACATAGTTTATTATTTTTATTTGTTATTCAATTATATTATCAAGTGAGTTTCGTGTTTAGAGTGTATCTATTATTCTATTCAATTAATAGCGCTTCTGGGTCTGTTAACATTAGAACATACAAAAACGGATCACTCAGATGTGTAAATAACTCTTTCACTCTCTCGTTAATTTGTTTAGACTCTTCATCAGTAAATAATCTCTCGTTCTTGTAGTTATATATGTCTTGCGCTAAATCATCAAAATGAAACAATTCATTGTCTATGTTTAAACTTACTATGAAACTAATAGCTTCATCTTTATTACTTATTTGCTTAGTGTAATGTGTTTTCATGATTTAATTTATTTTTTATTCGTTACATATATATTATCCAGAGATAATCGTATTTTGTTTGTAATTATCAACATCTACAAGATCCACTTGTTCTAGTAATTTTATTACAGTTTGGTAGACAGTGTAATCTCTTAGATTATAATAGTCATCACCGTTTAAATCATAGTCCGCTATGGACCACTCCACCTGTTCTTTCAGGGTTTCTAGTATAACATCAGCTTGATACTGAGCTATCTCATCTATTTCGTTCATTTTACTCATTATCCATGTATTTTATGATTTACTCTATCAATTATTGTTAACGCTAAATCACTATCCTGCTCTATAAACTTTTCTAGTATATGATTATATTGTATTCTAGCGCCTATTGAGCGACTAGTGAGTAAATGGGCAAGTGTGGTTATAACGTGTGTTTTATTACCGCACAACCAAGTGTCTACGTAATATTCTGCTTTTTCTGTTACCATATTACTTAAATTTAGCTGCTACTTCGTATATTTCGTCTTTGTCATCGCTATCTAAGTTTGGAGTGTGATTAGCGTAGTATTTCAATACATAGTGTACGAAAGTGCAGTCGTTATCTGTTAGTTTTATATTTCTCATTTTACATTTTTCTTTACCCAGTTAATAATGTACTGTAATCTGTCGATCTCTTTTGGTATTAGTATACGCTTGTAGTTTGTTACTACTCTATCGGTATAACCTTTACCGTGCCAATAACCCGTCAAGTATTCATTTTTAACTTCAATTCTTTTGTTTATTTGATACATTCTGTCATGGTGAGAGTTGTCGATTCTTACATAACCTGATTGATAGGACTTGATTTTACGCCCGTCATTTAATAAGAACGTAGATGTTCCGTTTTTGTTTACCTCTATTAGTTTCATAGTTTGTTAGTTTTATAGTTTACTTTGTAATCATTCCATCGAGCAGTGTAAGCGAACGACTTGCCTTTAGCGAAAGAGCTTTTCTGCTTTGTAACCACAGCGTTCCACTCTTTATCAGTCAGTCCGCTACACACCTCGTGTTGGTGCTTGAGTCTATGCCCTCTTGCACGATTTCTTCTCGCGTCTATCATAGCTTGACACGCTTCCTTCATATTTTTAGGACTAGACATAAGACCAGATTGAAGGGTTATACTCGACAAAAGTTAGACCTTTGTAGTTGAACCACTCAGTGATACCTTCTTGATCTTTGTCTTCGTCGTAAATAAATGCGAATCTTTTTGGTAATTCGCCGACTGGATAGCCTTTGTAAGTTTGGCCATTTAACTTGATAGTTGTCGAGTTAATAAATTTAATTTCTTGCATAGTATATTATTTATTTGTTACAGTATTATTATCCAAAGATAATCGTATTTTGTTTGTATTAAGTGTACATTTCTTGTTGCCACTTTGGTATTTCAGAGTTATATCTCATCGCCCATTCACGCTCGATCGCTTCGATCTCTACTAATTTAATCTTGTGGTGACTAAATTTACGCTTAGTTTTCTTAGTCTTCATAAGTGAAAAGTCTTTCGTCGTCAAGAATATTGATATTATATCCGAGCATCATACCGTCATCTGTTCGTAGAATATAAGATTCTACTATAGACTCTCGCCATTCGTTTACTTGATTGACTTGATTTTGTTTCCATATTACACCGATTTGAAAAGTGCATAGTCCTATCATTGTAGTAAATACTACGTTTTTTAAATTATTTTTCATATTCATCTGAGTTTTTTACTATATTATCATTTATTATTTGTAAGACTTCATCACGAGTTATTTCACCCATCATTTGCTTGAGTATAAGAGAAGTCATATCTATTTCTTTATTGTTAGTTACTTGTATAATTTGCATAATATTTAATTTTAATAGTTAATAATTTATTTAATCGCCTTTATAGGTTAATGTTTGATAGAATTCACCAGCCGCTTTAGTATTTGATTCTTCAAGCGACTTGTAATAGTCTTCATTTTTTAGTTGATCGTCACGCCACTGATTTACTTCGTTGAGCGAACCGAACTTAGTAGTGTATCGTATAGTACATTTGTAAGTTTCACGCTCTGGAAAATGTGGGTTAAAGTGTTTAATTATCCGCATAGTTCAGTAGTATTATAGTAGTCATTCCATACTAATTCTCGCTGTTCATCAGTGAAACCGATTAAGTTTTCTACTGGTTTACCTGCAACTTCTGAAGCGATAGCGCAAATTATTTCGTGTCTAAGTACTGAAGCGTTGACTTCAGCGAATGCTTGTTTCCAAGTCATATTTGATTTTGATTGATAGTACATAGTTATATTTTTATTAGTTATTAATTTATTATATTATCCAAAGATAATCGTATTTTGTTTGTAGTTGAAGTAGTGAGAATCGAACTCACATTAACCATTACTTCATATTTCTATCCAGTTCGAGTGCCCCACCTCATGGTTCGGATAGTCACCATTTTGAATTACCACTTAGTTTCATTCGGAGCGAACCCGACTTCAAAGTGATCTGATAGTTTAAAGTTACTGATTTTCAGTACAAAAGTGTGTATGAATTTTCTCATAATAAGATTTTTTTATAGGTGTATAATTATTTATTAGTTATTTTTATAGTTAGAGTATGACACGCAAAGTGACAATCTGTCATGACAAGTAGTATTATATTACTACTTTGTCACGAAGAATTACTGGAACTGAAGTGGACGATGTATAAGATTTATACTTTTCGAAACAGTTCATAGTGTTTAATTTATCTTTCATTAATTCATAGACAATATCGTGATTGTAAGTGAATGTTTTACCACTTTTAAAAGTGACTTCGATAATTTGATTTTTTCCGATAAGTGATTTGCGAACAACAAATCTTTTTGATTGTAAATTTGACATAGTTATTATATTTATTAGTTATTATTATTTATTAGTTACATTATTATTATCCAATACATATCGTATTTAGTTTGTAATATTTATTTGTTATTGAAAACTGTGACATTAGGGTATTAAGCTAAGTATAGTAAGGGGCTATTGTCACACTTTTACAACAGTTTGTATTGACATCTTTGAAAGTAATACAACTCATCGAGTATACATTCTGGCATTACATTTTGTATAATTACTTCTGGGTTTTGTAGTAGAAATAATTCAATTGACTGTATGTATTTAATTCGTTTCATAGTTATTATTGTTTGTTACTTACATTATTATTATCCAATATACTTCGTATTTAGTTTGTAATATAAAAAGCATAAATGCTAGAGAAATATGAAGGAAAAAATCCCGATATATAGTAAAAATGGTTGAAAAAAGGCGGCGGGGGTGGCTAAAAAGTTGCGTTTTTCCTAGAAAATGCGCTTCCCGGAGAAGAAATACAACACCATACCCCCAAATATGTAACATTTTTTTTAAAAACTATGACACTAGCCTATTAATATATACTAGTAAGGGGCAAATGTCACACTATTGGTAAATAAACGGCGATATATGTAAGTATATATAGATATGGAAACACAAAAGCATATGGGTCGTGGAGAACTAGTAGATAGACTCACGGCACAGGTAAGAGATCGTGGCTTTGCTATAGCATTATTGAAGAAACGTGGAGACTTAACGGCTAGCGGTGAGCTTACAGCTAAAGGTCGTGCAAGAAATAGAATGACAGCAGAAGAAAGAGCATTAGATAGAGCTGGTGAAACCTCAGCTACGGCTACATATAATCCAAAAACTAACAGAGTTACAAAAAATAAATAAGAAATGGCAATAGCACAACAATACCCAAGAAAAACACCTAAGTCGAATGACTCAGTGATAGGTACATCGGTACCAGATCCTAATACAAATGATGATCCAAAAACTGTAAACTTCCCTATCAGTGGAATATCAACATTGATAGCAGCTGAAATCCCACAAGGACCTACTGGAGCAGCAGGAGCTGATGGCGCTGATGGTGCGGATGGATCGAATGGTCAAGACGGAGCTCAAGGACCTGCTGGTGCAGATGGAACATCTATAAAAATATTAGGCACAAAACCTACAGTAGGTGATTTACCTCCAACGGGTAATACAATTGGTGATCTATGGGTTATAGACCAAAGCGGAAGCGGTGCTACGGCTGGAGACGGTTATGTTTGGACTGACGGAGGTGCTTGGTTGAACATCGGACCTTTAAGAGGGCCTGAAGGAATACAAGGTACAACGGGTCTTCAGGGTGCAACTGGTCCTGCTGGAGCTCCTGGAGCTACGGGAGCGCAAGGACCACAAGGTATTCAAGGACCAACAGGTCCTTCGGGAGGTGTTACATCTGTTACTGGTGGAATAAATATAACAGTAACGCCAGAAGTAGGAGACGTTGTTGTTTCTGCCCCAGGTGCAATTGTAAATACTACTGATGTTTATACAACTACCCCTAACGTTACAAATGTAATATCATTAACGCAAGCTGAATACGATGCAATAGTTACTCCAGATGTTAATACATTGTATATAATAATATAATATGGCAGATTTAAAATTTAATGGAACTACGCCAGGTGTTAATAAAATAAAACTAGGTAACTCTAATGTACAAAAAATATACGATGGTAGTACATTAGTTTGGCCTACGTCTATAGATCCTGGAGAAGTGCAAATATGCAGTTATATATGGACAACTACAAACTCTACTGAAACAGAGTTAATTGCAGGTGGTAATATACCAATACATACAAGTTACGCACAAATGCTAAGCGCATACAATTCTCAGCAACCAGCAGCTTGTTATTACGCTTTTGACGAAAACGAAAGTTATAGAGGTTTATTTTATAACATTCACGCTAGAAGTGTTATAAAGCCTCCAACTGGTTTTAGACTACCTACAGCGCAAGATTTTAGTAACCTTACTTCTGATGTATTATGTAATCCAAATGTTCCTAACCAAAACACACACGGAGCACCACTGCCTAATAATTATAGAGAAGATTATTTAACTGATACACAATTTCTTGGAGATTCTGGGTTTAATGCTTACGGTTATGGGCAGGGTTTTAATAACGGACAGTTTTTTAGTTTCAATGAATTATATGCTACTTGGTGGACTTCAGCTGCTGGGAGTGGTTCTAGATATTCAATATACGCATCAAGTGCAAACCCTTATCTAAGATCGACGGTTTGGGCAAGCTCTTCAACTGAACTTGTTAATTTAAGATTTGTAAAAGACGCGTAAAATAAAATAAAAATATATGGCTAGAATTAGCGCATACCCTAAGCACATACCTGTACAACCAGAGGATTATTGGATTGGCACAAGAGCTAGTAACTTAATGACTAGAAACTTTACGGCTAAAGCTGTAGGTGAATATATAAATGTCAGCGGCTCTATTTCTATGGCAACTTGTATGTTATTTAAGTTTAAAGTAACAAACGCAGGGCCGGGTGATGTAACAGGAGTGCCTAATGAAACACTTTTTTCAAATATCACATCGTTACAAATAAATACTTTAGATGTAAGCGATCAAGATACAGTTGGTTTTTTAGAGTATATAGTAGGTACTGAAATAATTATTAGTGAGCAAAACAAGATAAGTACTTTTGGTCACTACACTATAGATTCTTATACACAAATAGAAGACACTGCTTTTTATACAATGAACCTAACCTACATAGGAGGTAACGGTTTTATAGAGCACGACATACAATATAATATATGTTCATTTGTTTTATCAGATACCGATACAACTTATACTTTAGATTCAGTTCAAAATGGACCTAACTCAGATATAAGACTTAGAGGTAGTGATTTATCAGAAAACATAGTTAAGCTAGAAGCTGGAACTAATGTTACATTAACCGATACAGGAAGTAATATACTTATAGATGTAACTGGACTTGGCACCGTTACTAGCGTAGACGCTTCAATAGATGGTGATTCACTTAGCATAGCTGGTGTACCTATTACTAGCTCTGGAACTATAGCTTTTAATTGGGAAGGAACTAATTTGCAGTATGTAGATGGAGAAGGTAACTTACAAACTTTCCCAACAATTCCAACAGGCACTGTTACTAGCGTAGGTCAAACTCATGCTGGTAATGCATTCTCTGTAACAGGGTCTCCAATAACTACTTCAGGTGTTTTAGCTATAACATTAAACGGTGATGTAACTCAATATATAGACGGAGCTGGTGATTTACAATCTTTTCCAGCAATCCCAAATGTAGGAGACGGAACTTTAACTGTTCAAGGAACTGGAGTTTTAGATGGAACTGGTACTTTTACAGCAAATCAAGCCGGAGATACTACTATATCGATAACACATGACAATCAGTCTCAAACTAACACGACACCGGAAACAACTTTAACTCATGGCGGGACATTTACAGCTCTATCAGCTAATGTCAGTGTTAATGCCTCAGGGCACGTCACAGGTCAAGAGCTTACAACCTTCACTCTACCTTCTGATTCACAAGGCGTAACAAGTGTTAATTTTACAACCGATGGTACAGCTTTAAATGTTGTTTCAAACACTGTAACAACTTCTGGTACAATGACTGGTATTTGGCAAGGAAACGCGAGTCAATACGTAAATGGAGAAGGTGATTTACAAACCTTCCCAACGATTCCAGTAGTACCTACAAATATAGTTGAAACAATAGATACAACTAATGGAACTTATATAGATCTAACACCAACTACACCCGAAACTGGGGATGTTATAATAACCGCTGATTTGTCAGCTGTTGATGGCACAGGTGCTCCTGCTGGAGAAAGATATTTATCTAAGAATAATAAATGGGAGACAATATCTTCTATTCCCGGAACTTATGAATTTAGTGTAAATTCTAACAACGGCCCTGGTGCAACAATAATTGAAAGCGGTGATACGTTTGAGGTTTCTGGTGGTACATATTTAACTGGAACGCTAAGTGTAGCTGCTAATGTTAAAACAATAGATATTGATCACGACTTAACTTCTAGAACAGATACTGCATCATCTGACTCACCTTCTTACGGTGGCAGTTTTCAAGCTGTTAAAAGCGTAACAACGAACGCAACAGGTCATGTTACTTCAATAGATGTTTCTACTGTAACACTTCCAACGTCTGATGACACAACTTATGATTTAACAGTGCCACTTGGCACCACTGATATTACGCTTTTAGGCAATGATGCTTCATCTGATCCAGTAACATTAACAGGTGGAACTAATATAGTAGTCACAAGAATTAGCGATACAGAAATCTCTATAGATGGAACTGATTTAGATACTACTTATGATTTAGAAGGAGTAGGATCTACAAATGGAACAGCTGGTGTTAGATTAACTGAAACAGGTACATCTAATCATGATGATGTATTAATAGTTGGTGCAGGAACGACAACAGTGACTAGAAGTGCTAATACTTTAACAGTTACTTCTAACGATCAATTCACAGGTACAGTTACTAGCGTAGATTCTAGCATAACTGGAAACGCTGTTAGTGTATCAGGTGTGCCCATTACTATAAGTGGTAGCATTGATTTTGATTGGAATGGTACTAATTTAGACTACGTAGACGGTGAAGGTAATTTACAAACTTTTCCAACTATACCTACAGTTCCTACAAATATAGTAGAAACATTTAGTAATAACAACACTGGTACATATGTAGCTTACGGAGTTACAAACACTGGTGCTACAGGTGATATAAACATTGGCAATGTTGATTTAACCGCCACAGACGGTATTGCTATTCCAGGTGAAAGATATTTAACTAAGTCTAACACTTGGGCTACTGTAGCTAGTATACCTGGTACATATGAGTGGGTTGTAGCTGCAGATTCTGGTAGCGAAACTATACTCAGTGGAGACACAGTTAATTTTATTGGAGGTACAAATGTTACAACGTCTTATGACTCAGTTTTCAATGAACTTACTATAAACTCTACAGATCAGTTTCAAGGCACAGTAACTTCAGTAGCTACTACGCATGCTGGAAACGCTTTTACTGCTAGTATAGGAAATATAGCTACTATAAATCCATCTGTTGATATAACAATGAACGGTTCTTCAGCTGAGTATATTGATGGTGCTGGAAATCTACAAACGTTCCCAACTATACCGCAAGGAGATATAACAGATGTAAATGGTGGAACTTATATAACAACTGTAAATTCTACAGGTCCTGTTGTTGAGGTAAATCACGATTTAACTTCAAGAACAGATACAGCCTCAGCTACAACTACATCCGCTGGAGATACCATAACGGCTGTTGACTCAGTTACAACAAACACCACTGGTCACGTAGAAGCAATAAACTTAAAATCAGTGACACTACCTACAGGTTCTTTAACTTCTGAAGTTGTAGATATACAAGTAAAAAATATATCTTCAGGAAATGGTGGTATTAATTTAGTAAAAGGAGATCCAGTTTATATATATGGAAGCGTAGGCTCTTCAGCTAGACTTTATGTTGATTTAGCAGATGCTGACTCTACGGCAACTAATAATTTAGGTGATAATAAAATGCCTTGTGTTGGTTTGTTAGATCAAGATCTAGCACCTAACGAGGAAGGTACAGCAACTGTTGTTGGGAAATTAAGAAATTTAATAACATCACCAATAGACGGCGTTACTCCAAACGAAAATGATACTATATACGTAAAATCAGGTGGTGGACTTACTTTGACAAAACCAACCGGGTCTACAAATCTTATACAAAACGTAGGTCAAGTAGGTAGAGTAAGTACTTCAAATGATGGTAATATAGTTGTAGCTGCTTTACTTAGATCTAACGATGTACCTAATCTACCAACTGGTAGGTTATTTGTAGGGACAAATACAAATACTTCACTTATATCAGACGTTGTATATATAGATGATGCGAACGATAGAGTTGGGATTGGAACAAATAGTCCTCAAGAACCGCTTCATGTATATTCGACTGGGGCTGGTCCTGTTAGAGTTGAGATAGAAAGCACTCAAGCTACAGATTCTGTTGTAAAATACACTAATTCAAATAGGTCCTACGGTACTTTTTTAACACAAAGCGGGCAATTTAGCATTTACGATTACAACGCAGCAAGCCATAGGTTTTATATGCTTACAAATGGGAATATTGGTATAGGAACTACTAGTCCTTCTAGTAAACTGCATTCAGTCACAACAGCTACAGGTCCCATAGACTATACTCAACGAGCGGCTATATTAGGGGTAAATGATAGTACAGATATAACTTACGCTAACTCTATAGGTGTAGCTGGTCAAGTAAGGACTCCAGATGGCTTCGCTATATATGGCGATACTTACGGAGCAGGTGGATGGGCCGGATATTTTGATGGAAAAGGTTATTTTTCAGGCAACGTAGGAATTGGAACAACTAATACTAGTCATAAGCTGCATGTAAACGGTACTACAGGTATAAGAAACAGTATGACTTCTCAACCTACTTATGGATATGCAAACGTAGGAGCTGGAGATTTTGTTGTTGGTGGTAATAGTGTATATCCAGGCGTTATAACTCTTTATAATCAAGACACTACCATTTCAGCCGGCCAAGATTTAGGAGTTATTCAATTTGTAGGTAAAGATGATTCATCTACAGGTTATACGTCTAGTATGATAAAAGGATCAGCTCGATATGATGCTGGAAGTGGAAGTTCTGGTGGAGGAATATTATCTTTCTTGACAAACTCAGGTTACGGGAGTCTTTCTGAAAAAATGCGTATAGACAATATTGGAAACGTAGGGATTGGAACGACTAGTCCAGATGGTAAATTACATATAGATGGTATTTCGGATAGCGTTAGTGGTTTAGTTTTAGAAGCGTCAAACAGTGGAGATAATAGATCTATTGATTTTCACAATACAAGCGGTGGTTTTAGACTTGGTTTAGAATATGACAACGCTAATATACACTTAAATCTTGTTAATCAATTTAGAACTAAGCTTGTTACATTTAGATCAAGCGGGAGAGTTGGTATTGGAGTTGAATTTCCAAGTTACCAGCTTCAGTTATCTTCAAACTCTGCTGCAAAACCAAGCTCTAGTCTTTGGTCAGTGGTTTCTGATTCTAGAGTTAAAGAAAATATAAGGGATTATACAACAGGTTTAGAAGCAATACTTAAAATAGAGCCTAAAATTTATGATTATAATGGTAAAGCTGGTTTTGAAAAAACAAAGGATAATATAGGTATTATAGCTCAAGACATGCAAAACGTAATGCCTGAGACTATTAAAACTTATAATACAAAACTAAACGAAGACGATACAGAAGATACTGAATTATTAAATTTTGACGGTCACGCTATAACTTTTGCTTTAATAAACGCTGTAAAAGATTTAAAGGCTGAGATAGAAGAATTAAAAAAACAAATAAATAAATAAAATGACAACATACGATTGGAATTGCAAAACTGTAGATGTGCATCCTCAAGAAGAAGGGCGAGAAAATGTAGTGTATAATGTGCACTGGATAGTAACTGGTACATCAGATAAGTTAGATTCTAACTTAGTCCCTTACTCAGCAACTAATATTGGGACTCAAGTTGTACCTTTAAGCGAAGGCGGCGCGTTCATACCATTTGAAGACTTGACAAACGAAGTAGTTGTTGGGTGGACAAAAGAAGCTATGGGGGAAGAACAAGTGACGTCTATAGAATCTAGCATAGCTAGTCAAATAGAAGACCAAATGCACCCAAAGTCTGTAACGTTGACAATAGGGGAGTAAATATCGAGTAAAACGAGTAATAATAGCCATATGCTATAAAAGCATAAAACCAATAGTAATTTAAAACCAAAACCAATGACACTATTTTACCAGACTAATTCGTGGAGTAGTCACCCACAACCAGGTAAAAACCAAGTTAAACTATGGAAACACATAGCTAACAAAGAAAACTGGAGAATTGTCCAACTTATTAACGGCTTTTACCAAACAGAGTACCAAGACATCAAAGATCCAGATAACTGGCACGATGTAACCCGGCGCGAAACTTTAGAAGGAGCTGAAACAGCTATCGACCAAACAGTAGCGCACTACTTAAAGAAAGTTGAATTTATTGACGGACCCAAAGTAGTAAAAACCTTTAAATAAACCACACTCAATTAAATTAAATTAAATCAAATATGGACGCAATTGTCAAAAACCTTAACTTTGGTGAAGAAGCCAGAGTTAATGTATTTAAAGGAATAGAAAAACTCACAAAAGCTGTTAGCTCCACTTTAGGAGCTAGCGGTAAATGTGTGATGCTAGAAGATCATACTGGAAAACCAATTATTACAAAAGATGGTGTTACAGTAGCAGATTCAATAATCTTGCGAGACCCAGTGGAAAACATGGGTGCAACACTTTTAAAAGAAGCAGCAAGAAAAACAGTGAGAGAAGCAGGTGATGGTACAACCACAGCCACAGTCTTGGCTCACTCTATATTAACTGAAGCTTATAAGGTTTCGGATAAAACAAACTCAAGAGAGTTAAAAGAAGGTATCAATAAAGCTACAGAGGCAGTTGTTAAATACCTTAAAAAAATATCAGTTGACGTGAAAGGTAAAATGATTGACCAAATAGCGACAATATCAACAAACAACGATCCAGAGCTTGGTAAAATTATAGCCGACGCTTTTAGAGCTGTAGATAACACAGGGATCGTAATGATGGAAACCTCAGCAGATGGCAAAACAGTAGTTGAAGTTATAGATGGTGTTCAATATAACAAAGGTCTTACAAATCCTCATTTTATAACAAACAAACAAAACAAGTCAGCTGAGCTTGAAAATGCATTAGTATTACTAGTTGAATCACCTATCGATACAATTAGACAAATTCAAACAGTGCTAGAGTATGTAATAAAAAACAACAAACCTTTGCTTATCATAGGCGATTTAGAACAAGGTGTTTTATCTGCTTTAGCTATGAACAAAAACAAAGGTAATATTAAAGTCAATGTAATTAACGCGCCGACTTATGGTATTAGCAAGAAAGAAGTTTTAGATGATTTAGCTTTATTAACTGGAGCTACTATTATAAATGAAGACTTAGGTGATGACATGGATTTAATTCAAGTCGAGCACTTAGGTTATTGTCTTAAAAGTGTTACAACGCAAGACGAGACTATTCTTCAATTTGGAGAGTCTTCGCAAGAAATATTAGATATTATAGTTGAGCTTAAGAAGCAATTGTCACAAGATAATCCAGCTCACAAAGTAGTTAAACTTGAAAAAAGATTAGCAATGCTTGCTGCTAAAATAGCAATTGTAAAAGTAGGGGCTAATTCTGATATTGAATTAAAAGAAAAAACAGATAGAGTCGAAGACGCTATTTGCGCTACAAAAGCTGCTATTAAAGAAGGGATAGTTCCTGGTGGCGGTATTGCTTTACTTAATGCTTCTATGAACGTAAAAGCTAATTCTTTGGGAGAAAGGTTACTGTTGAGCGCTATTACAGCACCTTACAGAACTATACTTGAAAATGCTGGTGTAGAAAACTTAGAAGTTCCAACTAGAAAAGGACAGGGCTACAACGTGGTTACAGGAAAAATGGTAAATATGATTAACTCAGGCATTATTGACCCTTTACTAGTTACCAAGAGCGCTCTTCAAAACGCAGCTTCAGTAGCGACTACTATATTATCAACCGATTGTGTAATCAATAATTTAAGAATTGATGAAAGCGATAGGTAGAAATTTAATAATAGAAAAAATAAAAGAAGGAACCACCAAAACAAAAGGTGGTTTACTTCTTGCAGAAAACCAACGTGAAGATATTCGTTACACAGAAGCTAACGTATTATCGGCTGGTAAAGAAGTTGAAGGATTAAAAGAAGGTGATACAATCTTTTTTGATCGACACGCTGGGCATAAAATAGAAATAGATAAAAAAACATATCACGTTATAAAAGCACAAGATGTAGTTGTTGTTTTATGAAAAGGCTAGACGCAAACGATGTTAAAGAACTGAACTTGCTAAAACATTATCGTATAATACGTAAATGGGCTTGCAGAAACAACGACCTTAACGATGCTGATTTAGAGTTATTAATTTATCTAGATTGCATAGATATGTTTACAAAAAAAGATTTCGAAGCTGGCAGTTATTCCTATAGTTGGGATAACCGCCGATGGAATCGATTACTTAAAGAAGGTTGGATAGTTGTGTGGAGAAAGAGAAATAGAACTACGCAAAAATACAATATATATAAAACTTCTTTTAAGTGCAAGCATTTAATTAAGCATGTGTATAGAATTATGCTAGGAGATGATGACCTACCTACTAGTAATCACAGAAATAGTATAATGAAGGGTAAGACGTATACCGATAAGGTTCTTATAACTTCTATTAAAAATGTTAATAAAGATAAAAACAGATAATTATGGCAAAGTGCTCAAAATGCGGTTCACCAGTTTGTAAATGCGGACCATTACACTATAGCGAATCACCTTTAAATCAATTTGGTTCGTTAGCTGAAATGGCTAAAATGGCTTCAGCCGGTAGACTTAGCGCTAAATCAATGTTAGGTTCATTAAATAAAAATAATAATAGTGAAACCAGCACGACTAGCGGCGCTTTAGCTGGTGCAACGCCTGACGCTAGTATGTTGAGCAATCCATCACCGCAAAATGATAATAGTAGTGATATAGAAGGTAGAATAGCAGCTTTAGAGCAAAGCGTTCCTTCAAATACTTTAGGTAATGCTAAGCCTGTTTTTAATGCTCAATCTCAGCAAGCTGCGCAAGGTATATACGGCCAACAGCAAGTTCCAGGTACATTTGATAGATCTTTAGATCCTATGGCAGCAGCTCCTTTAATGAAAAAACGCAAATACTAAAATATAAAAAATGAAAAATATTAAACAATTAAAAGTAGATTTAGCCGGTCAAGTAGGTGAAAACGCTATTTGGGACGGACCATTAAGCAAAGAAGGTTTTCCAATGGGAAAAGGTTCTAGTTCAGGTAAAGATGGATTAGAAGTTTCTAAATATCCATGTGATAGTGGAGCAGGACCAATTACACAACGCGCTAAAGTATATAAATAATATGAGCTCTCCATTTCAACAAAAATTTATGGCTAAAAATCCTGTTAAAGAATTTACTATGGCCGAACTAGAAAGGTCTACTAGAAGAGCTGAAAAGAAAATGATAGAAAACGCTGAAATATTAAATAAGCGGAATCCAGAGGTAAACGGACCAAACTATGAGTCTACAGACCCGCAGAGATGGGCTGGAGATGATGGCTACGATGATTCAGTTGAAAATGATGATTCACCACTAGGTATGTATGCCTACGTTTCAACAGCTGGTCATTTTCAAAGATTACAAGATAACATAGCTGCAGCTTTTACGCCAAGAAGCGGTAAAACAAAAGCTGACAAAGAAGCTGAGTTCAAAGATGAAACTAAAAAAGTTTCAAAAAAGCTAAAAAAGACAACTGACAAAGGCTTCAAAGATTACGATGCTAAAGCAGAGTTTAATTCTAAATCAGGTAGTTTTTTTGATAAAGATGAAAACAACTACTTTAATAAGTATGGGCAATAATAAATCAGAAGGACTAGGAGATTCAATAGAAAAGTTTACAAAAGCAACTGGTATTAAAAAATTAGCTGATAAGATACCAGGTGGATGCGGTTGTAATAAAAGAAAAGAAACACTAAATAAAATATTTCCTTATAAAAAATAAATATGGCTTTTAAACTAAACAATCCACCTTTCCACATGGACAACACTCCAATATATCGAGTAGATATGGAAGATGGTGTTATGGGAAAAGCTAATAATAATGGTTCTATAACCATAAATAAAGATTTACATCCAGACCAAGTAGAAGATGTAGTTGCTCACGAAAAAATTCATTTAGAACAAATGGACAGAGGTGATTTAGATTACGACGACAAATACGTTTATTGGAAAGGTAAAAAATATTCACGAGCACAAATGAAAGAAGGTGCTAAAAACTTGCCTTGGGAAGCTGAGGCTTATAAAAGATCATAATGAAGACATCTAAGACAGGTTATTTAAAAAACAGCCCTGATGTTAACAATCCTCAAAATATTATACAAGGAGGCGATATAACAATGAAAGGAGTCGAGTTTAAAGTACTAGGTACTGATGATCGAGGATATACAAAAATAATGCAACCAGGATATGATTATAAATTTCCTGGAGCTAAATACGTAACAGAAACACCCATCAAAAAAACAAATATGGAATCTAACAAACAAGAAAAGAAAAACTTATTAAAAGACAATCCAATTGCATCTCACGGATCTTGGATTTCAAAACACTCAATCGCAGCTGGATCACCATTACATCAAGGTGGTTCTGCAAAAAGAACAGGTGGGGAGATAATTAGAACTAAGAAATTTGGCGTACAAGGTGGGCAGTTTACGGATGAAGGTAATTACATACCTAGAACAGCTAGTCAAAAAGCTTCAGCAAAAGCAGAACAATTAGCAACTAGAAGAGCTAGAGCTAAAGCAGATACGCGATCTGGTGCAGAGAAAAAGGCAGAATTATTAGCTAAAAGAGAAGCTAAGAAAGCAGCTGATTTAAAGTCTAGTAAATAAACAATTGTAATTATATGTAATTATAATATTATAACAATTAAATTTAATATTATGAAAAAATTACTTATTACATTAGCTTTATTTTTTACAGTACTAACATCTAAAGCTCAAGAAGCATTTGAAGGTGTTTGGGCGATGGAAGGTTCGTCATACAAAACTGTTATGTTAGCTAGCGATTACGCTGTAGTTAAAATTATTAATTACAGCTTTGAAGAAGACGCTACGCTCAACGAGTTTATACTAAGTCAAACAGACACTACTATGACAACCTCGATACACAATCCTAGAAATGGTTATACTATTGGAATGTCTTATACCGTTATAGATGAAGACACTTTGCAGTGTGTTTTCACAGGAGATGCAGAAGAAACTGTATTAATGAAAAGAGAATAAATGAAAAAAATAATTCAATGGCTATCAGGTGGCGTTATCAAAGAAGTTGGTAACGTCATCGATAAGCTTACTACAACCGAAGAGGAAAGGTTAGAAGTAAAGAAACAAATACAACAGATATTAGAAGACGCAGATAGCAAAGCTCAAGAGGAAGTTAGCAAGCGTTGGGAAGCAGATATGAAGTCTGATTCTTTTTTATCTAAAAACATACGCCCGATGGTGTTAATATATCTAACTGTTATATTTACTATTTGCGCGTTTTTTGACGGTAATGTTGGGGAGTTTATTATAGCCGAAGAATATATACCAATTTTTCAAACACTTTTAGTAACAGTATACGGGGCTTACTTTGTAGGTCGTACTTGGGAGAAAGCAAAATCAATAACAAATAAATAACAATTAAATTAAATCAAATGAGTAAGAAAATTAAAAAAGAACACTTAGATCAAATCAACGAGAAGCAAAGTAAATTAATGGACCTTGTTACTCAAGTAGGGGTTTTAGAATCTCAAAAGCATAGTTTGCTACATCAAATTGGAGACGCTAATAAAGAGGTCGAAGATTTTAAACTTGTATTAGAAGAGGAATACGGACCTGTTAATATAGATTTAAAAACTGGTGAGTATGAGCCAATAGAAAAAACCGAAGCTAAACTAGAAAAAGCTTAAAAATGTCATCTGTTGTAAGAAAAATAAGTATTGGTTCTGACTACAAAAATGATGCTATGCATTATTCTGTAGGTCAACAAGTTTATGGAGGTCATGAGATCTCACATATACTTCTTGATGAGTCTGATAACTCTTACAATATTCACATTAAGAAAAACAACGAGGTAATGCCATGGAAGAAATTTAACTCTAACATGGCAATATCCGTTGAATATGATTTAGAGTATTGAAAAGTTTATACGACTTTATAGTAGAGCCATTAGGCGAGAAGTACAGTAATAAAATAAAAGTAGGTGATAAAGAGTTAGTTTTAAACACAAAAATTGAAGATTTCAAGTTTGTTAATAGATTAGCTAGAGTAATAGAAACACCTAAAGCTTTTAATACTGATATTGATGTTGGTGATATAATTGTTATACACCAAAACGTGTTTAGAGTATTCTATGACATGAGAGGAGAGAAAAAGAAAAGTAGATCTTGGTTTAAAGATGATTTATATTTTTGCGCTATAGATCAAGTTTATTTATATAATAAAGGTGATAAGTGGAAGTCTTTTGGAGACAGATGCTTTATTTCACCAATAAAAGATACAGAGTCTCTAACGCTGGATAAAGAAAGAAGCCTTATTGGTATATTAAAATATGACAATAGCTCTTTAAATGCGCTAGGAATTAACTCAGGAGACTTAGTTGGTTACACGCCAAACGGAGAATGGGAGTTTTTAGTTGACGGTAAGAGATTATACTGTATGAAATCTAATGATATCGTAATTAAATATGAATACCAAGGAAACGAAGTTGAATATAATCCAAGCTGGTCAGAAAGCGGTGGAAGAGTTAATCAAAGTAGCTAAAGAAGCTATTGTTGATTCAGATGACGATATATCAGCTGATAGATTAAAGAATGCTGCAGCTACAAAAAAGCTAGCTATATTCGATGCTTTTGAAATATTAAGTAGAATAGAAGCAGAGGAAAATATGTTAAATGAAAAACCAGTTGAAGTTAAAGAAGAGAAATCTTTTAGAGGCTTTGCTGAAGGGAGATCTAAATAATGTACGAGCAGACTTTATATAAAATACTTAAAGATCACGTCAAACCTAAAGTTTTAAAAAGAACTAATAGGTATAAGAAGTGGGAGTACGGTTATAACGAAGAACACGATATGGTTGTTATAAGTAAAACCGGTGAGATAGGTGAAGTTTATGAAATACAAAATCTAAAAATAGCTTTGCCAAAAGCTGAAAACGTGCATACGTTTGAAGAAGACAAATGGCAACACACTGAGTACCCAAAGGAGCTTAATAAAATTAAATCAGTATTTGATTGGGAAGAATACCCTTTGGAGTTTAAAGAAAAATGGTATGATTACATTGATGAAGAATTTAATAGAAGAGAACAAGGCTTTTGGTTCTATAATAAAGGTTTGGCTACTTACATTACTGGTGCTAACTATATGTACCTGCAGTGGAGTAAGATAGACGTAGGACAACCAGACTTTAGAGAATCAAATAGATTATTTTATATATTTTGGGAAGCTTGCAAAGCAGACCCAAGATGTTACGGTATGTGCTATCTTAAAAATAGACGATCCGGTTTTTCATTTATGGCAAGTGGTGAAGCTGTTAACCAAGCTACAATATCCACAGACGCACGTTTTGGTATATTATCAAAATCTGGACCTGATGCAAAGAAAATGTTTACAGACAAGGTTGTACCAATATCAGTAAACTATCCTTTCTTTTTTAAACCAATACAAGATGGTATGGACAGGCCGAAAACAGAGCTTGCATATAGAGTACCAGCGTCTAAATTTACAAGACGTAAACTAGACTCAAACGAAAAGCTTCAAGAAATTACAGGTCTTGATACAACAATTGATTGGAAAAACACAGGGGATAACTCTTATGATGGTGAAAAATTAAAACTACTAGTACACGACGAAAGTGGAAAGTGGGAGAGACCAACAAATATATTAAACAACTGGAGAGTTACAAGAACTTGTTTAAGACTTGGATCTAGAATTATAGGTAAGTGTATGATGGGATCAACATCTAATGCTTTAGATAAAGGTGGTGATAACTTTAAAAAACTTTACAATGACTCAGACGTTACACAAAGAAACGCCAATGGACAGACTCGCTCAGGACTATATTCTTTGTTCATACCTATGGAATGGAACTACGAAGGTTACATTGACTCTTATGGCTTTCCTGTATTCAACACACCAAAAAAAGAAACGGTAGGTCCTTTTGGAGATCTTATAACTCAAGGAGTAATAGAATACTGGGAAAATGAAGTTGAAGGTCTTAAAAATGATCAAGACGGTTTAAATGAATTTTATAGACAATTTCCACGCACAACAAAACATGCCTTTAGAGATGAGTCTAAAGAATCTTTATTTAACCTAACAAAAATATATGAGCAAATAGATTTTAATGAAGATCTTAAAAACTCAATCAACGTTACTCAAGGAAGCTTTCAGTGGGAAAATGGAGTTAAAGATACAAAAGTCATATTTGTACCAAATAAAAGCGGTAGATTTAAAGTTTCCTGGGTTCCACCTTTAAATCTTCAAAATCGTGTAATAATAAAGAACGGACTTAAATATCCTGGTAACGAGCATTGTGGA
>WLWG01001278.1_pt1 | contig 23271 bp, 27 predicted proteins | sample 6712871 | NCBI WGS metagenome assembly WLWG01 (sample SAMN12718693, study PRJNA515312) | sponge metagenome | isolation source: marine sponge | host: Mycale hentscheli | place: New Zealand: South Island, Marlborough, Capsize Point | collected 2003-05-01
CCCGTCTCCACCTCGCTGACAACTGAATGCTCGAACGAAGGACCCCGAGGGCGATTGGCGCAGGGGCTAGCGCGCTTCCTTGACACGGAAGAGGTCACTGGTTCGATTCCAGTATCGCCCACCACGAAACCCCCGTGAAAGCGGGGGTTTTTGGTTTCCCGGTGAGTGACGTGCGTGCTTTTTGTAGCCACTTTTGTAGCCACTTTTCGGTTTCTGTAGCCACGCGCCTGCTCGGCGATAGTGTTTTGGGGTGCGATTAGTTACGGGGGCCGCACTGGCGGCGGCGTTGTTGCTGGAAGGTCACCGCCGCCGTGCCAGTGGTGGTGTCGGGTGAGCTCGTTCGCCTAGCGGATTGAGCGACGAATGCTCTCCATATGCGCCGCGTCTTCACCGTCGTTGGACACGTCGGGGCGCATCGCTGATCGATCTGTGTCGGTTGGCTTCTTCAGAGGTTCGCTAGGCGCGGGTGTAGGCACCTTGGTCACATCGGGCATTGATAGAACGCCGTGGGGTAGGAGTGGTCGATTTGAGTGCATCAGATGACTATAGGTCCAACCTCATGTCGGCGATAGTGTTTCGGGGTGCGATTAGTTACGGGGGCCGCACTGGCGGCGGCGTTGTTATTGACCGGTTGCGGGACACAGGTTGACCCATTCCAAGATGATGAAGCGGACGCCTTAGAGGTCGCGTGGCAGGCGTGTGAAGTCTGGATGGATTTCTCGGACGACGATTACGCCTATGGGACTCAGCAGTATCACATCAACCAAATGATTGTCGCCGGTAACGCGGGTGGTCTTGCATCCCAGGCGGCTTACCTGGACCCGCGATGGCGAACGCTTGCCGACGCCTTCCCTTACCTTGTGCCATTCCATGAACTATCGGCAGCGGACGCGGCCTTTGCGGAAGATGGTGACACGTTGAGAGAAGAGTTGCGGGACCAAGCGGCGTTGTGGGGTGTCTACACGAACGTTACGTACCAGGAGTGCGAAGCCGTGTACGTCCTGCGCGGCGACCGCGAGAGTTTCTACGACAAGTTTTTCGCAGACCCCCAAGGTGACCCCGACACCGAGTAGTCGCTCACTGTCACGCGCCGCTCGCTTCCCGCAGTTGCCTCGCCTGCGCGACCGCTGACGACATCGCGCTTGCCCGTTAGGCCGGAACCATGAGGGCGTCGTAGGTTGCCGTCTCCATCGCGAGGTATCCACCGACCGAGGTGGGATCAGCAAACGGGAATATCTGAGTCGCCCAGTATCCCCCGATGCCGTTCTGACGATCAATCCAGTAATAGCAGTTCGCAAGGCCTGCCCACGCCAGGGCGCCAGCTGGCCTGCCGGTTGGTGCGTCCTCTTCATTGATCATGAATGTGAGCGCCCATGTCTTGGGCATACCCGGGAAGAACTCAGCATCGTTGGACAGACGCGGATTCGAAACAGGCAGGATCGTTGCAGCGGTTTCCGTCGCTGCGATACCTGGCAGCATCTTCACATTCATTCCAGCAGGAAGATGATTACCAGATGCCATGTCGACTGTCTCGGGACGAAGAATCTGCTCGCCGTCGTCGGTACGGCCGTCGTTTAACCACATGCGAATGAACTTGACGTAGTCCACGGCAGTGCCGTAGAGACCATGACCGCCCATATGAACTTCAGGGTCTTGCGGCAGCGTCACACCATCCAGCGGGATAAGTGATCCGTCACTGTCCTCTCGAGCATGGATTGTTGCCTGACGCGCCAGCATTGATGGGGTCATAGTGAAAGCTGTGTCGTGCATACCGAGAGGCTCGAAGATCCTCTGTTGCATCACCTCGCCAAGCCGTTGTCCGGTGACGCCCTCGACGACCATGCCAGCCCAGTCAATGTTTGTGCCGTACTCCCATTGATCACCTGGATCGAAGAGCAGCGGAGTCGTGATCGATGCCCACGAGGCGTCGACGACCCACGGTTGCCCCTGCTCATTCGCCAGGCGGGTGTACGTCTCATTGAAGAAGTCGTAGGTGAAACCAGCAGTGTGCGTGAGGAGGTGACGGGTAGTGATGTCCCTTTTCGGGGCGCGTAGTCGCGGTCGGCCGTCAGCGTCGAAGCCCTCAAGCACTTCGATGTCCCCAAGCCGTGGGACGTATTCCCGTGCAGGAGCGTCTAGGTCCAAACGACCCTCTTCCACCAGTTGCAAACAGGCGGTACCCGCAATGGCCTTGGTGGTGGAAAAAATGGCGCAGACAGTGTCGGGTTCGAAGGGCTCTTCGGTTGCGATGTTCCGAACACCTCGCGCGCCTTCGTAGATGGTGCCGCTGCGATCCGTGATGGCAGCCGATACTCCGGGTACCCGTGGGGTACCGGTGGTCACATCGTCCAGAACTTGATCAATCACATTCTTTATGTCACTCATGAGGAGCCCCTCTCGTCCCTTTTATCTACCATCAAGGGTTTTAGCAAGGCTACACGGCTCCATCGAGTGCCGCAGGCACTTCGGTCAGAATTCACGATGCCTGCGTGGCCGTCAGGTAATTGCGGGGACGAGGACCAGCAGCAGATGACCGGCCGCGCGATCCTCGTCGCGTACCTGCACAGCGAGACGAAGCCCGACAGCGTGCTCGAGGATCAGCCGCGTCCGAGCTCAGAGCCCCATCTGAACGGTGACGTAGGCGAGGAAGAAGACAACCACCAACGCGAGGATGCTCTGCAACGCTGACGGTTCCTCTTCCTCTTCCTCCGGTGGGTTGTCCTTCAGTAAGGGCCGCTTCGTTCTTGGGGGTTACAGGTGACGGGCGAAGATCGCGTTGATCTCCGTTGACGTGAGAGGCGTCTCTTCTATTCTACGTCCTTTTTCTGCCGCGAGGTGTCGAGAAACGGGATTTCTCAGGGGGAAACGACACCAGGTGTTCCTCTAACCGTTCCTTGACACGGAAGAGGTCACAGGTTCGATTCCTGTATCGCCCACCACTCACACACTCGGTGCTCCCGGGGCAAACGCCTCACCTAAGCACCGCGCTGAGGTACCCTTCAAAGATCGCCTGCAACCGATCGTTTCGGACGGATCCGGTGCCCCGCCTTATTGCCGGGACGGCCGTTACGTGCGCGCTCATGATGTCGGGTTGCTCTGGTGAGGTAGCAGATGACGCCGTCTACCGTCAGCTCAGCGAAGACATTCTCGTCAATGCTGATATCTGGGACGAAGAACCCAAGATCCTGGGCGCCGGATTGGGGTTTACCGACATCAATGGCATGCCCGGCTTAGATGTCGACGACCTAGAGACCAGCGAACGACTCACTCGGCTTGCCGGTGGCGCCTGGAGCGACCCGACGTGTGCACCGGATGAAGAACCGGCCATCGGGCACTACACATCGACGATCACTCCCGAAGGGGTTGCGCTCACGTTTGGCGAGGAGACGTACTTTGCGGACGGATACCCCGTGGAGTTCAGTTGGCCGTACTTGCCGTCGACGTTGGATCCGACGGATTTCGCTCTGACGCTGAACACCGGAGAGGTCATCACCCCCGAGGTCTCCAGCATCGTTCCCAATTGGGAATTAAACGAGCGCAGCACCGCCGTCATCTTCGGTCAGTTCGGCAACAGGCTTAATCCCTCCAGTGACGGCCTGATCTGGCCCGTGTCCATCGAGATCGTCGAGGACGACACCCCGCTCACACTCGTGGGGCCGGGTGGACAGACCGTCAGTGCCGTCGGGATGACATTTCAGTCCCCTCCCCCGTCGAGTTACACCGACCCTGATGCCTCTCCTGCTGATCGGGGTGGCCCTAAGCTTGTTGCGGCGAAACTCACGCGCATGTCCACGTCTGGCGAAGGCTGGGACGGGGGCCCGCGTGTGTTGACCGGTTCCACGCCAAACGACGGGGTGACGTTGTATGGAGACGACGCCGAGTATCGACTGCGGGTGTTCACATCCGGGGGAATGACGCGCAACGGAGTTCAAGGTCTCACGCCGGACGCCTTCGAGGATTACTTTCGCGTCCGTGCGGTTGCAGACGACGGCACGGAGGTTCACTTGACCGAAACAGGGGTCGACTACGCCGTCAACGGGGGGACGGTTCGCGTGGTGGGGCTCGCGGACTTGGGCACCGCTGCTGACGCGTACGACGACTGCTACCTCGAGGATCGAGACAATCAGATCGACATCATTCTCAGTGGTGATGACGCGGCCGTGCGGGCTATTACTCACGCCGAGATCCCCTCCACTGACGGGTATCTGCCCCTATACAACCCGGGAGGGCCGGGCAACGCGCCCACTCCCGGGGTTCGGTACTCGGCAGGAACCGCTCCCATCAGTCAAGAGGTGTGGGTGACCTTGGATGATCCGCAGACGGTCAGCTATCCGTGATGTCGAAGATCGACCTGCGACACCAGGAGGCTAGGGCACGAGTTTCATGAGTACCTACGTTGTGGAGGGCCTGGTCAAGGTTGGTACAGGCCGGTGGGTCGTGTGGACCGCCAATGGCTCGTACACAGTGAAGGACTTCGGCCGTATCGAGGAGGGCATGCTCTCCTTCACTGCGTCGATCGACGCCGAATCGGAGGCTGCGGCTATCGCTGAATTCGTGGGCACCTATTTCCCTATGAGCGATGACGGCCCAGAGGTCTTCGACGAGGTACTCATCCGCTCGTCGTAGCGAGCTACAAGCGCACCATCATCTTGCCGGTGTTGCCGCCGTCGAAGAGCTTCATGAGGGCGTCCGGCGCCGAGTCCAGGCCCTCCATGACATCAACGGTGAAGGTCAATCGCCCTTCGGCAAGCCAGGTTGCGAGATCTTGGATGGCCTCACCTGATCGCTTCAAATAGTCCAGGACGATGAACCCCTCCATTCGACCGCGCTTGGAAATGAGCGCGGAGAGGTTACGCGGACCCCGTGGCGGCGCCGAATCGTTGTATTGACTGATGGCCCCGCACATGACCACACGGCCCCGCAGGGCAAGGTGGCCGATGGCCGCTTCAAGAATGTCACCGCCGACGTTGTCGAAGTAGACGTCGATTCCATCGGGGCAGGTTTCTCGAAGTTTCGCCGCCACGTTCTGGGATCGATAGTTGATAGCGGCGTCGAAGCTGAGTTCATTGGTCAACCAGGCGCACTTCTCGTCTGATCCGGCGATGCCGACGACCCGGCAGCCCTTGATCTTCGCGATTTGGCCGGCGATCGACCCCGTCGAACCTGCAGCCCCGGACACGACCACCGTCTCTCCTTCCGTTGGCCGCCCGATGTCGAGCAGGCCGAAGTAGGCGGTGATGCCGGTGATTCCGAAGATGCTCAGTGCTGCCGTCGGATCGACACCCTCGGGAACCACTTGATCGCGCTCGGTGACAATCGCGTACTCCTGCCAGCCTGGAGTGGCGAACACGAGGGTTCCGACGGCAAGTGCGGGGTTGTCTGACTCCACCACGCGCACCAGGCCGGCGCATCTGATGGGCGCGCCGATTTCGATAGCCGGAAGGTAGGTGTCCATGGCCATCCACATCCGGATGGTCGGATCGATGGACAGCCATTCGACTTTGCCGAGTGCCTCGCCTGCACCAGGTGTGGGCGCCGGCTTGTCGTTGCTTCGAGAAAAGCACGATTCGGCGAGTTGTCCTTCCGGGCGGTGAGCGAGCGTGATTTGACGGTTCGCAGTGGTCATGCGATCACCGTAGAGGGTCGGCTGGGAGGGACCGCCGGCCCTAGGGCGTGGCGTCGCCTTTACGGAACAACGCCGCGACGATGGCCACCAGGATCGCGGCGATCACGATCTGCGATGCGAACGTCAGCCAGAAACCCCAGTTGGCCGCGGAGCCAATCAGCCCGCCCGCAGCGCCACCGACAACACCGATGAGGATCGTCATGAGGCAGCCGATGGGTTGCATGCTGGGCACGATGATGCGCGCGATCAAGCCGATGACGATTCCGGCTCCGAGTCCGGACAGGATGCTGTCTATTTCCACACCATCATTGAACCACTAGGTGATGCGCTCGCGGCCCTGCCGCGCCAGTGCCACGATTCTTGAGATGGCGCGGTAGTACTTCTTTCGATACCCGCTGGTGAGCAGCTGTGTCGAGAACAGCTCGTCAAGCGGTACGCCGCTGGCGACGACCGGCACGTCCCGGTCGTACAGCCGGTCCACCAGCACCACCAGCCGCAACGCTTGGGCTTGGTCGTTCAGGGTGCGGACCTCGTGCAGGCCCACCAACGGAATACCGTCGACGAGGGCCCCGTATTGGGACGGATGCACCTCCGGCAGGAACCTGATCAGGTCGGTGAAATGGTCCAAGGTGGCGCCTTCGGTGTGCTCGACGGCATCGCGCACCTGATCGTCGGTGCACGGTTCGGGTGCAGCTGGGTCGCCACGGTGCCGATAGTCCTCACCATCGATTCGTAGTACGTCGAAGTGTGCGGACAGTCCCTGGATCTCGCGCAGGAAGTCTTCTGCAGCAAAGCGTCCTTCGCCGAGTTTCTCCGGAAGCGTGTTGGAGGTTGCCGCGAGATAGACGCCGGCGTCAACGAGTTCGCCGAGCAGGGTCGACATCAAGACGGTGTCCCCCGGATCGTCGAGTTCGAACTCATCAATACATACGAGGCGGTTGTCTTTCAACACCTCGACTGCTCGTCGAAAGCCCAACAGGCCGACGAGGTTGGTGTATTCCACGAAGGTCCCGTAGGTCTTCGGTCCTTCGATGCTTTTCCATAGGGACGCGAGCAGGTGGGTTTTCCCTACGCCGAACCCACCGTCGAGGTAGACCCCGTAGCGACCGGCGGGCGCCGACGAACGACGGAACAAGCCTCGCCGCGCTTCGCGGGGAGTGTCTACGCGACCGGCAAAGGAGCGCAAAGCCGTGAGTGCGGTCTCCTGGGTGGGGTCGCCGGGGACGTACGTGTCGAAACTGGCGTCTCGGAAATGAGGAGGTGGGGTGAGGTCTGTCAGGATGTGCTCGACGTTGAGGTGCGGTCGTCGATCGATGAGACCTTTCGGCGACGGCACGGGTGGAGCCTATTGGGCGCTCTCGCCATCAGCAGTGCCAGCGACCGCCGGCCCAGTGGCGTGCACCCGAACCGGGTGACTCCCAGTTGTAGACGGTGCTGAAGGCTGCGTCCTGCCAGTAGCGCGGCCATGCGTTCAGCTGCGTCGCCCTCAATTGCTTCATCAGGGAGCGGGCCGTTTTCTCACCGAGGATCTTCTTGTGTTCCTTCAGCATCATGTGGGTGGCGCCGTCGGCGAGCGCGTCGGACATTTGGTACGCACCGAAGTACCTGTTACCACCGCCGCCGCGGACGTCGTAGTGACCTTCGCTCTCCCGCTTGACGATGCAGTGCCGGATGCTTTCCTTCGATGAGTCGAAGAACCTGCCGCGATACAGGCTCGGCTCCACGCCGCGCATGTCACTTGTCGCTTTCGAGTGGGTGGTGAAGTGGAGCATGGCTGTGCGGACGCGGGCTCGCTGGTAGTTGACCGAGGCGGCTCGCGCGGAGCCGGTCATCGAGTCGCGGACCCCGAGGCGCTGACGGGCAACGTGAGCGAAGTGGCTCGGCGCCTGAGCCGTCACCGGAATAGCGGACGTGACGGGCACTCGGCTGACAGCGTTGGCGCCGGCAACGAGAGCGGGGGCCAAGAGGATGGCGGTCAGGGTCGTAATAAGTGCGGTTGTTCGACGGGTCCAACGGTGTGGCGTTGTGGTCACGTGACCTTCTTGCTCGGCCCGGTCGCGGGGCGCCGGGGTCGCAGCGCAGATCGACGCTGCGTCAGTTCTCGTTCCAACTGGCGCAACTCCCCTGGGCGCGCGCCCGCCGGCGACGAATCTCACGTCGTCCGGGGTGGTGGACGCAGCCCATCGCGCTGACGTGGGTGGTCAGCACGAGTGCTGTGAGTGCGAACAGCAGTCGACCATGATCGCTTCGAGGGCGCCTGTGGCGATTCTCGTCATTTCGGACATTTGGTTTGTGACATGTATCCCACTTTTCTGGGACACAAATGCGACATAAGTCGAGTGTCTCAATCTGAGATCCGGGCAATGAGGGCCCCGGCCCGATGCGGACATTCTGCCCCTGCCCTATGCCCCGCGGGCCGTTAGAGTGCCGACTGTCGCCGCCGGAAAGGATCACCATGTGGCCCTTCCGCCGTCGACGAAGTCCGCGTCTGGAGTCGGTGCCTATCGGGGAACTCACCACAGACCCCACCGACTATCCGATCTTGACCGTGGGTCAGTCCCGACTGGTGGACTCGTTCACTGCGCTGGATTTCACCGGTGAGAAATCCCCGCGTTTTCTCCTATCCCGAGCCCATCCGGTGATCGATCCCCGAATGAAAGCGATTGCAGACATCGAGCTCCGAGTGGACAATCACGTCGTCGGCTACCTCCGGCCTCCTGCGTTGAATGAGGCGATCGATCTTCTTTCCGATCGGCACGCAGACGCCCTCGATATCCCCGTCGCGATCTTCTCCACACCTGCCGGTCCGGAAGTACGCGTGCACTCGGCACTATCAGAGACGAACCGCCAGGAACGCTGACGTGCCCTACTGTCAACGACCCGTCATCTGACAGGCTTGGCACCACACCCGACGCGAGGACAACGATCTGACATGAAGAGATTCGCCTTGATTGGTGGCATCGTCAGCGGCTTGGGCACCTTCGGCATCATCGCTTACCAGTTCTCACCACAAATCTGGGTATTTCTCGTCGGATGGCTGTTGCCCACGCTCGCCTTCGGCGCGCTCTACACATCCGTGACCGGCGGCGCCCGGCGCTAGAACTTAGCCTCGCCTGTCGGGAAGACCTAGATCTCTCCGCGAATATTGATCTCGACTTTCACCTGGTTGGGGTCGAGCACGTAGATCTGCTGCAGGCTGATCTCGGGCGTTTGCGCTGTCTCGAACTCGATGCCCAACGCCGTCAATTTTTCGCACATGCCGTCGAAGTCACTGCCGTCGAAGGCCACGTGGTCAATCGAGCCGGTCACACCAGATCGATCGTTGTCTACGAAATTCACGTGAATGGCGGCGTGCCCGTTGAGGGTCAGCCAGGAGCCGGGGAATGGAAGGTCGGGCCTCAATTCGGGTGAGTTCGTGCACCCGAGCGCATCGCAATAGAACGCGATGGTCTCCTCGGGCAGCGTCGTTTCGATGTTGTAGTGGTCAAGCGAGTTCAAACCCATGACTCGTCCCTCACCTCTGTGATCTAAATCCTGGAGGGAACGCTACCGCACCGCGGACCTGCCCAGTGGCGCCGACGACTCACCCTGCACCCGAGCGAATCGTCGACGACACGGCGCCTGCTCAGCCGGACGCAAAGACTCGCCCGCGAACCTCATCCACGTACTGCACGGGCATTTGGTTCACCGCCTGGGCGCGTATTGCTTCTTGCTTCTCGCGGGCAACATTGGCCGTCTCCTCATCGGGATACACCGTCACCACCTGCATGGATCGTTCGGCGGTCTCCACGAAATGCACGCTGACCGCACCCAACGCCATGATGCCGGGAACGAAGGCGCTCCTGACGGTCTCTTCGAGCGCGTCACTCAAGTCTTCTGTTGCTGTCCATTGGCTGATGACACAAAACATACGAACTCCTGAACTCGTTCAAGCGCGGCACGGCACCGGCTTACTGCCATTATTTTCAACAGCAGAAACCGTGTCAGCGAGATCGCGCTAATTCTGAGGTACGAAAACGTGATGCACGTGCGAGATCGGGCCAGTCCCCAACGCCGATCAGCCGCGAGTCAGAGCTTGTCGGCCCAGGTTCCCGCAAACTCGAACCCTTCCACGGTCTCGTCGCCCTCAACCCACGCGTCGTGTCCAGGCATGACCGAGTAGGCGTCTCCGGCTCCGTACGTCGTTTCCGTTCCATCGTCGTGGACCACGCGAACGCAGCCCTGGGTAACTACACCGAGGTGACGGACCTGACATGAGTCAGTTCCCACCATCGGCTTGATGTGGTGCGACCAGCGCCAACCAGGCTTGATACGCATGCGCGTCACTTTCACGTCGCCGAACTCCACGATGGCGGCCTCGCCGAGGTCATCCGGGAGAACGTTGTTTACGTCTGCACTGTCGAAACTTTTTACTTCTACGTTTGCCATGGACGACATGCTAAGCGGATCCATGCCCGACGCAAGAGCGTTGCGGGAAATCGTTGCAGCTGGCCTGTTTGGGGTGCCTCGGCCTTGTGTCGAGCCGTCGCGATCCGCGTTGCGCTCTTACGAGCCGTTTGTTGAGTCGCTTTCTCCACCGTCTCCCGGTGGGTCCTGCTGGTCAGTACGCCCGAGGGCTTCCCATAACTGGTTGAAAGGACGTGGGATGTGGGGCGCGCGATCCGCGAAATTCTCAAAGAAGTCCCCGAGCCACTTGAACATGGCCCAAGGCTAACGTGAAGGACAGCTTTTCGCTGTACCGAACCTGACAGCGCAGGTACGTGCTCACGCCCGCGCCACAATAATGCCGGCCAGCACCGTGGTGAGGAAGACGATGGCACCACCGACAACGAGCCCGGCGATTGATCCCCGGTCCACGCGCCGAAGACTTCCACACGTTGCACTGCTCAGCGCGCATGTCCACTCGCTGAGAATCGCGGAAAGAGGTGGGGAGAGGATTCGAACCTCTGTAAACGGATTTGCAGTCCGCCGCCTCGCCTCTCGGCCACCCCACCGGAACTCAACCGGATGACGCCTTACGCGCCGCCGGCGAACATTGAGGACACGTCCGACACACCCCAGTGGCCAGAGATCTTGCCGTCTCGCCACTGCAGGATGTCCGCAAAGGGGATACGCACGGCCTGACCCGAAGCCGGCATGCCCATGAACTCACCAGAGTGTGTCCCGACGAAAGCTCCGTACGCCATCACCTTGTCACCCTCAGCAATGAGGAGTTCGATCTCGGCACGCATATCCGGGATCGCTCCTCGCATCATCCGGAACATGACCTTGGGGATGTCGCGACCCGTCTCTGCAAGGCCAGGAATTTCTTCGTGCTCGACGAAGTCTTCCGCGAAGTAAGTATCGACGATCGTGTCGATATCCCCATCCTGGGACATCTCGCCATAGACCGATTGCGTGAGTGCCTTGATGTCTGACATGTGATCCTTTCTGACAGTTTTCTTCATGGTGCACCTTCATCTTTGTCCATTTACGCTGGCGGCGACGCCTGGATTAGGTAAATTCTTTGTTACCAGCGATGAAGCGACGGCTCGCTCCCCGGTCGATAGCCACGCGATGATTTCAGCAACCCACCGCTTGTCACGAAGGCCGCCTAGGCTCTGCCTGTGGCTCTCAACCGCGGCAATCGGACGCTGCTCATTGTCACATCGGTGGCGATACTTGTGGCGATCGTCACCGTGACAGTCTGGCTCGTCGGGCGAAATGGCGAATCCGACCCGCAAGTCGATCCGGCAGACATCATGGACAACATTCCCGACGCCGAAGTTATGTGGTTTAGTCAGCCTGAAGAGACGAAAGAACAAATCTGCGCTGGGCTGGCCGCGGATCCCGACGCCTACTACTCGTTGATGAAGGAAACGTGGCTCGAGGAAGCTCAGATGGATCCTGCGTTATTTGGTGCCTTGATGACGACCATTATTGATGAGTGCGGTGCCTGACAGCGCCCGACCGGCGATGACGGGCCTAAGGCGTCGCGAAGATGGCGTTCAACGTCAACGACTTGCTCGGGAGTACGGCACCGACATTTATTGCCGGTCCTTCGTACCAGTCATCTGTCACCCCTGTCGATGGGTACGGCCCGCTCCCCAGCGCGGTGTAGAAGTCTTGGACAGTCATGGAGAAGACGGCCTGGAAGGCATCGCGCCAGTTCGCGTGATCGGGTAATTCGGAGACGAAGTCGTCTAGCACCATCTCGAAGGCGCGCGCCTCGGATATCCCGCGCTGTTCCAACATGTCGACGAGGGCGAGCACCATGAAGGCGGACCCGTTGTAGTTGATGTCCGCGGAACTGCCCACCAAGCCACCATCTCGGCTGTATTTCTCGAAGGCTGCGGGGTTACTCAAGACGGTCGCGCTCACCGGGAACAGGCCGCTGTCGAATTCGCTCTGCCCGTAGTACTGCTGTGTGTACAACTCCTCGACAACTTTGGCGCCGCCTTCGATCATCCACGTCGGTTCCATGATGTCCTCGGAGAGGCCGATTTGGTAGATGTGAAAGTACTCGTGTGCGATGACCGCGAACCGATGCAGAGAATTGTTGGTGAACTCACTTTCCGGAATCTCGAGAATCATGTGCTTGCCGAGGAGCATGTTCCCGCTAATCGATGCGCCACCGGCACCAGGGATCTGTGGGAACGGGTTCGGGACCGCCGAATTCCAAGCGAAGATCTGGAACGGCATGAAGACATCGGGTACGGAGTGGATCCGCTCAGAGATAGGGAGTACCGCGCCGAGGTTGTTCATGATCGTTTCGAATTCCGCGACCCAATCGGCCGGCAGGCTCGAGTCAAGGTTGTATTGAAAAGCGAATTCCTTCAGTTCAATCTTGCTCAAACATAGGCTTCCCGCTGTGGGCGGTCCGAGGGCTTTTCTGTTCTTGCGGAAGACCTTCTTGCGCACCGCTGGGCGCTCGTACCCGAGGCTCACCGCCGACTGTGCCGCGACAGCGGACTTCGCAACCCCTGTGGGGAAACGGGCCTGAAGTTCCGAGCACTGGTCGAACCGGACCCGTTCAACCGCGTTAGCAACCGAGCCGCTCACGACCACCGCTGAGATGGCCAAGCCCAAAGATAAAGCCCCCACCAGTATCCGCCGCATATCGGCAGGTTACCGAACCGACGGATTCGCGCAACCGAACTTGATCGCTCGTGCCGATAGAGCATCTACGCTGTATCGGCGACGCAGGAACGAAAGACCCTCCTTGCCGGATTCGGCGTACTCGTTCTCACCGTTCTTCTCGTCGGCATTGCCGTCCTTGCAGACCGAAACAACGCTCCGCAGGGCGAGTGGCTCATGGTAATGAAAGCTGAACAAGCCGAGTTCGTCGAGGCCACCAACGGCGACTACACGCTCACCCTGACCGATGTGGACCCGGTGACGTTGGCTTTCACCGACCGGCCCGAGCGCACAGCCGGCACCTGGGACACCACCGTGGTCCTTGACTACTGGGCAAGCGAGTTCGACGGCGACCCACCCAACGCCGCTATCTCGGCCGATGGTGTCGGGGTCGCTGCCACGCTGAGCGAACCACGCGTAGGGATGAGCGCACGAAACGACGGAGCAGTCACTCCCAACGCGGGCGCCATCACCTTCACCGCCACGCCCTTGCCGGGACAAGTACCGCCCACCGGCTCTATCAGCCAGCCGGTCGTCTTCCTGAGCGCCGCTCAGGACGCGGTCCCAACCCAAGTGACCGGGCCAGTCACCGACTAGTACCCGAGCACGACACGGCATCTTGCGTTCCTCGCACCACCTCTCGTTCACTATCGGTGGAGGAAACAGGTTGTTATGCGGGCGTCACCGGGCTATTCACCGTTTACTCACGACGCGCCGCGATACCTTTAGTCCGTGACCGCCGTGAAAGTTTTCGTCCTGGCGAATGTGGCGGCCGTCATGGCACTTCTTCGCTGGTTAGCACGGCTGTCTCCCCGCAAACTTCGACCCGGATCATCAAGTTCCGGCTCATCGACCGCCACTCAGCGCGCCAACCGAACCACGTCGGCCGGCGGCTCACGCGGAGTGCTCGGTGCGGCATGGGATGCGATCGCCACCCTGATCTTGGCGTTCATCAATGCCATAAGGATCGTGAAATTGTTCGTCTTAGCGAATGTGGCGGCTGCGACGGCGTTTATCCGTTGGATTGCAGGTTTTACACCCCCGATGGTGGGGCCGTGGTCGTCGAACCCCGGCTCCTCGTTCACTTCTCAGCAGTCTCCCGAGATTGCCAACGGGGACGACTCGCACGGCTCGACGCCTGCGGCATGGACGGCAGTCATCATCATCACCATCGCTTTCACCATCGGCACAGCAGCGATCATTGCCGGTAACTGGGTGCTGTTCTGGGTCGGCGTCGCTCTCATCGCCATCGGAGCGATTGCAGGCCGAGCCATGCAGTCGATAGCTCTCGGGAAGAAGCAGGCAAGCGCCTCAGCGTGACCTTCACCCTGATGGATGAATGGCAAGTGTCGGCGGCCGGTGTCAGCTCTCAGCCATGCACCACAGGCGCAGTGTTGGCGCACGTGTCAGCGCCCTGATCAGCGACGTCCCTTCAGGCAGTGGATCCGGGCGACACCCAGCACGTCTCAGCAAGGACTGAGAAAGGGCCGAAATGACCTTCGAGGCTTGGGGTGACGACGACCGCTTCGCGAATGGCGCGGCGAATTCGTGATGTGCCACGAGACGCCGACGAACACGGCGCGGTCTTTAGAAGAGGATCAACAGGTGACCGGCCAGGATTGCGACAGGCAAAACAATCGTCACCGCGGTGAAGAAACCGAAAGGATTCTTCTTCTCCGACTGCGCGAACGCTAAATCGAGAGCTTCCTCTGGAATGTCAGCGGTGATGTTCTTATACGCAGTAACGACCGATGTCCCAACGATCAACAGGACGAGGGCCGTTGCCGACGTAACCACGGCAAGTCCGACTGCCACGTCCGCGTTACCACCCAGAGCTCCGAAAGCAAGTGGGATCCCCGGTCCCCACAGCACCAGCGCAATAATCCACGTGAGAAACTGAAAAGAGGTGCTGCGGTTTTCGTTGAGCCAATACTGGAACTTTACATCCATGCTTTCTGCTCCTTATCGCTACATCCCGGTTGATCTGAGACTAACGAACGCAACCCCGATCGCGAAAAACTCTGGGGAAACTGGTGTGTCCGGATTCGGTGACTTTCACCTTCGCTGGACCCTTCTCCATCTCAAGACCGCTGTCACATGTCCCGCTGATTGACTAGAGGATGAGAAGTACCAAGACCAATAGCAATGCCAGGCTGAAAACGATCATTAGGGCACGCGTGTAAACCAGGTACGAACCGCTGGCAGCAATCTTTGTTGCTAGAGCGCTGGGGTTGTCCACAGCCTGCAAGTCTTGGACAATCATTTGTCCTTCTCGGATAACCGCCAACTGGTTCACGACGCTCAGTGCTCCGACTGACACCAAGAAGAGCGCCGCAAAGGACTTCCCGTAGGTGTATTCGCCGTCGAAGTACCCAAGCATCGCCATGACGGTAATTACAGCGAGAGCAACAACAGCAGGCATTTGGGCGGAAATTATTTGACGTCTCTTGTCATTCCAAAGCTCAATAAGATCTTTTTCGTTCACGATTGCTCTCTTTCTTCGGTCCGGCCGCTAATGCGCTGATCATCAAAGTAGCAGGTTTGGGTCAACACGGACCGTTCGCTTGATGTATCTGCTTCATGGACAGGTGAGGAGGGATGTTTCGGGTCCGCGGTAGTCCCCGTGTTGGGCTGGCGGAGTCCCCTGCGTCCTTGTCTGCACAGCCCCCGAAAGGGTCGGGGCGGCCGTCGGGTCTTGGGGTGTCGACGACCGCTCCGAGATAAGGGAAGAGACGGCTGCTTCTTGGCGATGCAGGTGTATGTGCCTTCCTCTTCGGACTCCTTGTCCATCCAGATGACGGCGTACACGTCATTACTCGTCTTTGAGACCGACCATTCGTAACGGTCTCTACTTCGTGTGAGGCTTGACGCTGCCACCAACGCCGCTTAGGAGCCGCCCGATGCCCCCCAAGCGACCAAGAGCCGGTCCTTGGCGTCGTAGACCTCCACCCAGTCGCCATCCTTTACGCCGCTTACCTTGATGGAGGCTTTACCGCCCTTTTTGACCTTCGTCTTCTTGCAAGACTTTTCGTCCCACTTGTCTGCTTCCGCGTCAACTAGTTCATACACGCAGGCCCAGACCGGGCTGCCCTTTTTCAACTTCGTACGAATTCCAGCCATCACCTGACCAGCATTGCTGATGGTGGCATTGGTTACCGACGTCTTACGGTAGACCTCTGGTGTCGAAAGCCGCATGCTTGCTTGAGCGGCAGACGCTGCTGGCGTTGCCGCCAACTCGTTAGTAACGAGTATCGAGTCGAGTCGAGGCCGATAGTTATCGGTGTAGCACTGACGGGCTACTGACGCCACAATCCCGTCTGTCACGACACCATCCTGAGACCAAGGAACTACGTACTCGTGAACAGTTCCCAAATCTATCCAGCCGCTTTCGGGACCCCAATCGCCAGCCGCAATGTCCCAACTGCGGGAAATAAACTCGTAGTTGTACTCACCCACGTTGTCCCACGTGAATCGCGCACCCGTTTCGGTTGCGGTACCGATTACTCCTGGCTGTCCAATGTTTTCGCACCCTGGAATTTCAACCGCATTCGCTCCGGGCGCCGTCACCATGACGCTCAAGCCCAAACCGGTCGCCAGGACAGATGACACCACTGCGCGGACTCCGCCATTTCTGTACTTGCTGCCCATTCGAAAGCCTTCCGTGCTTAGACCCACCGTCGGAAAGACAGCCTTAACAAGCGACTCCGACGGCAAGTCAATCCGGTCACTGCCTGTTGACAGCCACCGCACTCCAAAGGAGCGGACCTCGACATCGGACAGCATCCCTCAGTGAGTGTTTACCACACGCAAGAACCCTTCCATGGTGATTCGGAAAATTGGCTGCTGATCCTGACTTCGTGTGCCCTGAGCGTGACCCGTGAGTGGAAGTCCCTCCTCGCCCGTGTCACCCGAGCTCGCACGCGTCAAATATGGTGACCGTTTGCTCCGAGACGGCAAAAACTTGATCCGTAAATTCTTCTGCATCACCCGAGACGAAGGCCGTCAAGAGTCCAACAATACCGAGGACTCCTTTCTCGATTTGCTGCGCAGCAGGAGCGTTTCTCTCTGACGTAGATGCGTACTGAAGCCCTGTGGCAATCTTGGTGACGTCTTCTTCAAACGTCGAGATGTCCGTACTTCCATCCTCAATTCCCTGAAACAAGCCGAGGAGTTTTCGCAGCGCATTTCCTGCTCCCTCACACCCTTCACCGAAGTAATCGCCGCCAAGAATCGACTCACCTGCAGGTGTCGGCTCCGAGTCTGGGGCGATGACGGTCCCTTCAAATCCCGATGGCGCGAGTTCGGGGCAAAGAGAGCCTTCCGCCCCAATTGCCAGGAATTGCGCATCCGCGATGGGCGCCAACATCTCGAGCGCCTCGGCTTCACTGACGGAGTCAACTTCTGCAGCACGCATGGCGTTCATGGTTTGATCCAAGACCAGGCCGCGGTAGTTGTCCTCTGCGGTCGACCACCCATTGGTTCGAGCGTCCTCACAAAAGGCTTTCGCGCGCATTACGTGGGGCTCCCACTGCTCGTCAGAGACTTCCGTGTCCCACTGACCGGTCATGCCCTGCACAGTGTTGAGCCTGAGAGTTTCGTAGGTGAGCGCGTCCTGGTAAACCTGCACTTGCGAATCGGTGTACTCCGCACGCTCAAGAGTTTCATCCGAGACAGGAACAGTGACGTCGGATGCGCCGGGCCCTCCGCAAGCGGTCAACATCAAGCCGGAAGCCATCACGACCAAGGCTGTCTTTCTCATCGCAACTCCCGCTCCCTCAAGGTCCCGGCGTCCGTCCAAGGAGGCTGCCATACGCCCGGCTCTGGCTCGTAGGACGGGGTGTGACCCGTGAATGGAAGTCCCTCATCGCGCCGGTGTCAGTGTCCTCATCTTCACCGTCATCCACACCCCTGGGGGGGGTGCGGCAAAGGGTGAGCGGGAGTAGGGGTTCAGTTTCGAAAAATGGGTTCCGGTGTCTCGTGCTGTGGGGTGTGAAGCGGCCGGGTGGGTTACTGGCTCCAGATGGCGTGGAGGCGAGGGACTGCAGTCAGGTGCAACGACTTCCCCGCCGGGATGAACACCGACGCTAGTCGCCCGTCCGCGTCGTAAATCTCATACGCACCCCACCCGTTGTCCACCTGCCGTTGCGCGATAGCAACCGGGAAGTCCTCACGCGTGGCAACACCAAGGAAATTCTTACCCGCGTTCTCCCCCACACCCACAACATCAGCAGACGCCGGCAACTGCCTCCAAGAGCCGAGAATCGATGACTGCGACCACGATGCTGGCAGCTCAGCCGCCTCCAAATCCAGGTCAACACTCACCACCTGAGGCGCAGCCCGAGCACTACCACCGCCAGCGCCAGCGCCACCGCTGCTGATCGTGCCTGTGCTCAAGCCCCCTAGCGTGGCGGCGTAAACGTTGCCGCCAACCGCGTACGCATTCTTCGTGGTGTTGCTGCCGAGCCCATCGCTGGTGGTGTAGTTGGTGAACGTGGCGCCACCATCGGTGGAAATGCTCAAGCCACCCGTTCGCGTGGCGGCGTACACGTTGCTGCCATCCACGTACACGCCGCGCACACCGTTAACGCCGAGCCCATCGCTGGTGGTGCGGTTAGTGAACGTGGCGCCACTATCGGTGGAGATGCTCAAGCCCCCGTTCGTGGCGGCGTACACGGTGCTGCCAGCCGCGTACACGCCGAATACAACGTTGTTGCCGAGCCCATCGCTGGTGGTGCGGTTGGTGAACGTCGCGCCACCGTCGGTTGAAACGCCCAAGCCCCCTAGCGTGGCGGCGTAAACGTTGCTGCCAACCGCGTACACACCCGCCACATAGTTGTTGCCGAGCCCTTGGGAAGTGGTGCGGTTAGTGAACGTGGCGCCACTATCGGTGGAGATGCTCAAGCCCACCTTCGTGGGGGCGTACACGGTGCTGCCAACCACGTAGACACCCTGCACGTCGTTATCGCCGAGCCCATCGCTGGTGGTGCGGTTAGTGAACGTGGCGCCACTATCGGTGGAGATGCTCAAGCCCCCGTTCGTGGCGGCGTACACGGTGCTGCCAACCACGTAGACACCCTGCAAGGCGTTGGTGCCGAGCCCATCGCTGGTGGTGCGGTTAGTGAACGTCGCGCCACTATCGGTGGAGATGCTCAAGCCCCCGTTCGTGGCGGCGTACACGGTGCTGCCAACCACGTACACACCCCGCACAGAATTGTTGCCCAGCCCGTCGGCAGTGGTGCGGTTAGTGAACGAGACGGCCGCTGCGCCCCCTGCTGGGACCAGCACACCCAGCAGCATCACCGCTACCAACAGGACAAAACGCCTTCTCTTATTTAACAAAACAGCCCCAACGCCCCGGCAGTACTGGAATGCCACGGTCTTTTGTCATTCCGCCGGGTGGGCACCTATCGTCGGCTCCACCAACGCTACACGGTCGACGAGCCATGCACGGTTTACCGCATGGTTCGGAGTGCGCGAGGCCTGGGGGTTGTCGCGGAAAAGGGGCGCGAGAGTAGGGCCTTCTTGCGCAAAAACCAGACCTCAGGGGTCAACTTTTTGAAGCGAACTTGGGATGAGACTTGGGATGGCCTGTTTTCAGCGCACCCACCTTTCGGTGGATGCGCTGAATCCAGGAGGGATTTCGTGGTCGGGCTGACAGGATTTGAACCTGCGACCCCTTGACCCCCAGAGATACGCGATCCCTCTTGGGTTTCGTATTTCCCTCATCCGCACCCCTGGGGGTTTTTCGGGCAGAGGGGGCGCGGGAGTAGGCGTTTCGTTTCGAAAAAAGGGTGTGCGGTGTTTCTTGACGCGTGTGTGTTGGTGTGGAGTGTCAGGTACCCGATGTGGACGGCTCCGGCGTAGACGACTCCGATGTTGACGGCGCGGGTGTGGACGGCGCGGGCGTGGACGGCGCGGGCGTGGACGGTGCGGGTGTAGACGACTCTGATGCCGACGGCGCGGGCGTAGACGGCTCCGGTGTAGACGACGGCGTAGACGGCGCCGGTGTAGACGACGGCGTAGACGGCTCTGATGCGGACGGTGCGGGCGTAGACGGCGCCGGTGTGGACGTTGGAGCGGGTGTTGGTGTCTTCGACGATGACGGTTCGGCAGTGGCGGTGTCGGGCGCTGCATCGGATAATCCCGGGACGCCGGTCGCCGTGTCGAGGCCTTTAATCGAGTTTTTGCCCTGGACGGAGTCCCACCCGGTCACGCCGGTCAGGTTCGCGTTGGTCAGGTAAGTTTCGGTCAGGTTCGCGACGGTTAGGGTCGCGTATTCCAGGTTCGCCTTGGACAAGTTCGCGCCTTCCACTATCGCGCCGGTCAGGTTCGCGCCCGTCAGGTTCGCGCCGATCAGGTCCACGTTTTTCAGGTTCGCGCCGTTCAGGGTCGCGTATTCCAGGTTCGTGCTGTTCCCGGTCGAGCCTTGCAGGTCCGCGCCGTTCAGGGTCGCGTTTTTCAGGATCGTGCTGTTCAGGGTCGCGACGGTCATGATCGCGCTGTCCAGGTTCGCGCCGTTCAGGTTCGCGCCGCTCAGGTTCGCGCCTTCCAGGTCCGCGCTGGTCAGGGTCGCGCCGCTCAGGTTCGCGCCGGTCAGGTTCGCGCTGTTCAGGTCCGCGCCGCTCAGGTCCGCGCCGCTCAGGTTCGCGTTGGTCAGGTTCGTGCTGTTCAGGAGCACGCCGGGCAGTTTCGCGTATTCCAGGTTGCATCCCGTCAGGTTCGCCGTTCGCATGTCGGTCTGCGAGCCATTCCTTAACTCAGCGCATTGAGTGCTGTTGTCGATGAACAGGTGTGCGTTGCTGTCACAGTCGAAATCCCCGGCCGGTGTGTCACCAATACGCGCAACGTTGTAGGTGAGGGTTCGACCGTTCACGACTGCCGACTTCAACTCCACCACTACGTTCACCGTGTCCCCATCGGTCTGGCAAGTGAAGTCTGCGTTCGGTGGATCCTCAGAGAACGTGCCGCCTTCATCCCACAACGTCACAAAATCCGCGGTTGCTATCTGTCCGGCTTCACGGGCCGGGCGGTCCGTGAACCAGCCAGTGTTCGGACTCACCTCGACCATCGTGAGCTGGTCACCATCAAGGGTGCCGCCGTCCGCATCCTGCACATACAGCAACGACACCTCATCGCCAGCCGACTCCGATGCCGTGTTGCTATCCGAGCCACACCCTGCGAGCAACAACACACCCACAACAGCCACGCCAACAACTCTCACACCGGAAAGGCTACCCAGGGGGCGCAGGAGTAGGGCCGTCTTTCGCAAAGACCAGACCGCGGGGGTTGTCGCAGGGCCCGTAGCACCCCGGGTGGGGCCCAGGGTGGGGCCCGACGTGGTCCCACCGTTGTCGTTCGTTGCCTGGATACCCCAATCCAGGAGGGATTTCGTGGTCGGGCTGACAGGATTTGAACCTGCGACCCCTTGACCCCCAGTCAAGTGCGCTACCAAGCTGCGCCACAGCCCGCTACCCCATTTCCACGAGGCAGGAGAACGTTACAGGCCAGCCGTCCTTGCTTGCCTTCGGGCATAACCCCTCGAGAGGACCCTTCTACACGCAACCGCGCCTACCGCCACAGGCTCAGGAAGCGCGTGGGGCAGGTGCGCCCCTTGGTCCTACCGACGTGCCGGTTACGCGGAGGGCTCGGGCGTCGACGTAGTGGTGGCGTTCCAATCTCGAATACAGGAGATGAGAGTGATGATTCCAATGATCAACGCAATAATGGCCGGGAGCGGAGGCCCTCCGCCTTCGCCGTAGCCCAGGTTGCCGAGCGCTCCAACCACGATGATTTGACTCAGGAACACCGCGATAACCGAGATGGCGCCAAAGCGGGCTCGTCCGCGCGCCCGCTGAAGGCTCAGGGTGATGACGATGACGGACGCTGCCCAGACAGACAGGATTGCTCCCCAGGCAACTTCTAGGGCAATAGCGATGTCGAGGGCCTGGCCATCGAGGTCTCCCCACTCAGCGAGGGCGACGCTTTCCGCGCCAATCGCGTTCAAGGCTCCACCGAGGAGACCCATGACGCCGAAAACGATCAGCCACACGCGCGCATTGAAGAACTTCATGGTGCATCTCCCTTAGGTAGACGGATCTCTTCTGCGAAAGCATGGCAGTAACAGTCCTCGCGTAGAGGGATTCTCGGCGCCTTTCCTGGAAAATTCTGTGCGTTTGTCGCCATCGAGACCAGCCTGGCTGGCTCCTATGCTGCGCTCATGACCGGTGTTGTTCGTCTCACGCTCGCCAGTGTCGTTCTTGGCGTAGCACTTTCCGGGTGCAGCGAATCCCCCGACACCACGCGTTTGTGGATCGGGCCCGAGCGCGTGGAGTGTGAAGGCGTGGCTCCGATGATGTGCTTGCAGGTCGCCGAATCCGAGGACGGTAACTACCAGCTGTTCTACGACACCATCGAGGGTTTCGACTACCAAGAAGGGACGTCGTACGTGATCGACGTGTCCATCACCGAGGTGGAGAACCCACCAGCGGATGCCTCAAGCCTGCAATACACCCTGGTCGAGATCGTCGAAGAGAGCTAGGCCGCCAGGCGACTAGGTCCAGCCTCAGCGTCGCCGCTTTTCCCGTACCCGCATCATGATGCGGAGCGGACTGCCAGTGAAACCGAACTCCTCCCGTAATCGGCGCTCGATGAAGCGCCGATACCCGGCCTCGAGGAACCCCGTCGTGAACAACGCGAAGGATGGCGGGCCGACGCCGACCTGCGTGCCGAACAAGATCCGCGGCTGCTTCCCGCCGCGCACCGGGTGGGGGTGGGCAGCCGTGAGGTCGCCAAAGAACTTGTTCAACCTGCCCGTGGACACGCGTGTTTCCCAACCGGCGAGGGCATCATCTAGCGCGGCCGTGAGCTTGTCCATGTGGCGACCGGTCAACGCCGAAACGTTCACCCGCGGCGCCCACGCGACCATCGCCAGATCGCGATCGATTTCTCGATCCAGGTATCGGCGTCGATCCTCATCGACCAGGTCCCACTTGTTGAAGGCCAAGACGACCGCTCGACCAGCGTCGATCGCCATCGACAGAATCCGAACATCCTGCTCGCTGACCGGCTGAGAGGAATCGATCAAAACGATCGCGACCTCGGAACGTTCGAGAGCGGACTGGGTGCGCAGGGTTGCGTAATACTCGTGACCGGCGGACTGCTTGGCTTTGCGGCGGACACCGGCGGTATCGACGAACCACCACCACGTTCCCTTGATGTCGACGAGCTCATCGACCGGGTCGACCGTTGTCCCCGCGACGTCGTCGACCACCACTCGCTCGCCACCGGCCAACTTGTTCAACAGCGAGGACTTGCCGACGTTGGGACGCCCGAGCAGAGCAACCCGACGAGGACCGCCGTCACGACCGATCCCCTTGCCGGTTTCGGGGAGCATGGTGACCAGAACGTCCAGCAGGTCCCCGGCGCGGCGACCATGCAGAGCCGACGTGGGGAAAGGCTCGCCCAGCCCCAGGGACCACAGTGATGCGGCCGCGAGTTCGGTGTCCGCGTCGTCGGCCTTGTTCGCCACG
>WLWG01001279.1_pt1 | contig 23249 bp, 45 predicted proteins | sample 6712871 | NCBI WGS metagenome assembly WLWG01 (sample SAMN12718693, study PRJNA515312) | sponge metagenome | isolation source: marine sponge | host: Mycale hentscheli | place: New Zealand: South Island, Marlborough, Capsize Point | collected 2003-05-01
CCTTCTAATGTATCGGCAGCTGGAGTACAACCAAAATTAAATCCACCACCTCTTACAGATCAACGAGCAGCAGTTCAAAATAGAGGTAGCGAAATATTTAACAATAGTATAACATTTGGAACAACGAGAAGCTAACATGGCAATAGAACCCAAAAACACAAGAGAACACATTTTATCTTTGTATGGACACATTTCAGGTGTCAAGAAAAATTTAAAACATGTACACGAAGATGTAGATAAATTGGGAGGTAAGATAGATAAGATCTATTGGGTTCTTTTGACTGTAGCGGGTACTGCAGTACTCTTCGTGTTGGAAAGGATGTTTAGCTAATGCAACTATCAAAACACTTCTCTTTAAGAGAGATGACCAATTCAATGACCGCGCAACGTAAGGGAATTGATAACACACCAGGATCAGCAGAAATAAAAAGTTTAGGTGACTTATGTTATGAAGTCCTTGAACCACTACGAGCACACTTTGATAAGCCTGTCACCATCACATCGGGCTATCGTTCAGAGGCGTTGTGTGAAGCAATTGGCAGCAAAAAGACATCGCAGCATGCGAAGGGCCAGGCGGTCGACCTAGAAATATTTGGCGTGCCTAATATTAAAACAGCTTACTGGCTACAAAATAACGTGGACTTCGATCAATTAATAATGGAGTACTATGATCCTGAAGATCCTGCAGGGGGCTGGGTTCACATAAGTTATCACGAATCAGATTCAAACAGAAAACAAGTTCTTACTTTCGATGGGAAAAAATACACTGAAGGTCTTCCAGATATGGAATGGAAAGACGGCAAAGTCGTAGGTTAATTACAAATACAACCAAAGAAATCACCACTACCATCATTCATAACGTGTCTATTAAATGGTGCATCGTGGTACGTGGTTAACTTTAATCTTAATATATCACACAGATCAAAGCAATCTACTTTAGTTAGGATCTCGATGCCTTGCATCATAGCTTTAGTTACAGGAACTAAACTATACATACCATCATTTAAGATTATTAAATCCATTAAAATAATACAGGTTCTAGTGCAAAGTCAAAAGATAATATTCTTTTTTTAAAATTTATTTTATTGGGTTCTGTGTAATGCCATAAGTGTTGTGGCACTATCATTATATCACCCTCTTTAATAAAAGGAGTATATAAAACACTTTTATCATTTTGATCATTCCAAGGCTGTATGTAAGTAGTTCTAGGTGAATCGGGTTTCATATCTAAATATAATATACCACAATAACCTGTTGAACTATGATTATGTGGTACGTGATAATTATCTTTGTCATACACCACCGACCAAACTCTTTGTAATGATATTTTAGAATTATATTTAGCACGCATTAAACTAAACTCATCTTTAAATATTTCTTTAAATTCTGAATTAATACTACATTTATTTCTATTACTTTTAAAATTAGGAAAAGGCATCTCTGGATATCTAGCTAATGCTTTCTCTATTTTTTTCTTTTTCTTTTTAAAGTTGATGCATTGAATTTTAAAAAATTCTATTTTAAATACAGGTTCTATTTCATATTTTATATCCATTCTCTTAAATCTTCTCCCATAATTTCTGTTGCAATATTAATCTTTTTACGCAACGCTTTTTTAATCTTCTCATCTACAGTTTTTGGTGTTACAAGATCAACGTATGTTACCGACTTCTTTTGACCTATTCTGTGTGCTCTGTCTTCTGACTGCAATCTTTTTTCTAAATCATATCCATTAGAATAATATATCACTGTGTTAGCTGCCGTTAATGTAATACCATAGCCACCGGTCTGTGGATTACCAACAAAGAATCGTGCAGCGGATTTAGTGTCTTGAAATTTTTGAATAGCTTCTTGTCTTTTGTCGGATGACACAGCTCCATAGTATTGAACTACAGAGTTCTCACCATGCTTCTTTTTAATAACAGAAACAATATGTTCTATATCATAAATATAATTAGCCCAGATAATAGCCTTACCTTCTATTTCATCTAACACATCTAACAACTCTTCTAATCTATTGTTTTTTATTTCTGTAATGGTGCCGTCATCACTCTTTAAATGACCACAAGTAATTTGATGCAGCCTCATCATTTGAGTTAGAATATGTGGAGCTGTAGCCATTTTGCCTTTTATAGAAGCGAGAGCCGCGGATTTCATAGTAGAATATGCTTTGCTTTGCTCATCAGTAAGTTCTACTTGTCTTTCAACATATACTTTTTCTGGTAAATCTAGACAGTTTTCCTTAAGAACTCTGTCAGAAAATGCTTTTAATATTTTAGATAATTCATCTAATCTTTTATAACCACCTACAATTTGAACTCTACGGCCACCAAAGTTTCTATCTAACATCGTGGCGTATCTATTTCTAAAAGTATAATAAGAAGTAAAGCCAAGTAAGTGTTCGTTTAAGAAAGCACATTGAGTGTATAAATCTAATGGTGATTTAGTAACAGGAGATCCTGTAAGTATTCTTCTGTAGTTAGCAAGTTTACCTATAGACAAAATAGATTTAGTTCTTTTAGCTGTTGGAGTTTTAATGCTAGTTGATTCATCCACAGCCATCATAGTTCTGTGAGTTCTTAAAAACCTACCTGCAAAATCTAAACCTTTCTTTGTAGAGAAAGCTTCCACATTCATAATTAAAATATGAAGATCATATCCTGTTTCAAATAACGAATCATATTCTTTTTGTTTTGACTTCGAAGTTGAGGCTGTCCATAATACCATTTTAGGTTGTATGTGACTAGCTAAATGATTTGGTATTTCTTGAGTATACCAATTGTTATAAACACCTTTAGGTGCTATAATTAGCGCCCCGTTTATTTTACCTTTATCATAAAGCATAGCAATATTATCAACTAATACTTTAGATTTACCTGTACCCATTTCCATAAAATAAGCAAACTCTTCTCTATCCCACGATTTTTCTAATGCAGATAGTTGATGAGCATATGGGTCTGTTTTAAATTTATAGTTCATAATTTTTTCTTCTTTCTATTGACATTGATATAATAATCTATATATCTTTGTCAACTAGAATAATAGAATGAAGAATAAAATTTTTGAATTATACAAACCTAACTCATTGCGAGAGTTTTTAGATTTTCATAAAAACAATCCTGATGAAAATTTTGTTTATGTCTTACAGCATCCACCTGCAAATATTAATATATTAGGTGCATCTGACTTTGGATACTTGGTAATTTGTTTGCCTAATTATGGTCCAGATTCTCAAATAATATTTTCATCAAGTCCTTTTGTTTTTAAAATGCAAAAAAATTTAAGAGACTTTAGAACACAAGATTATGTATTGCTCACAGGAGATCCAGCTATTATTGGTATTTCTTGTGCAATCGTTTGTGATAAAACAAACGGCAAATTTAATCTCTTGAAATGGGATCGACGAGAGGCTAAATATTATCCAATAAATTTCGATCTCTATCAGAAAGGATAACAATGAGTATAAAACAAAAGATAAAAGTTAAAACTTTTACTGGTAGTGGTACGTTTAATATTGCTGAAGAAATGGTTAAAGATTCTAAAGATCTTTTAGATTCAGTAGAAGTAACCACTATAGCTGCAGAGTGTCAAAAGTTAAAACAAAAAGAAGACGAGATTGCAGATCTAGAAGATAAACTAAAAGCTAAAAAACAAGAGGCGGATGATATTAGTTCTAGGGTTATACCAGAACTATTAGCAGAGCAGAACTTAACTGAAATAAAGTTAGGCGATGGATCTGCAGTATCAGTTAAAAAAGAATTTAGGTGCACTCTTCCAAAAGATGAAGTGAAGAGAGAAGCAGCCTATCAATGGCTTCGTGACAACAAGTTAGAAGATATTATTAAAAACAATGTCTTTGTAACTTTTGGTCGTGGAGAAGATGACAAGGCGGAGCAATTGCTTAACCTTGCGGCAGAGAATGGGTTTGAACCACAACAGAAATCTGATGTGGCCTGGGCTACATTAACTGCCCTTTTCAAGGAGCGTGTCGAGGCCGGTCTCGACATGCCTTCTGAAGTCTTTAATACATGGATTAAAGACAAAACTAAAATAAGCCGGAAAAAATAATGGAGGAAAATAATGGCTAATGAAGTAATGGCTAAAAAAGACACTGGATCTATTGCCCTGTTTGGCAATGATGCAGCTAAAGGTTTTGATAACATGACGCAAGATGATCTTGCGTTACCGTTTGTCAGAATCTTGGGACAGCTATCACCGCAGGTAACTGATGGTGATGCAAAGTTTATAGATGGTGCCAAACCAGGCAATATCTATAATACTGTTACCAGCGAACTATACGATGGTAAGAAAGGTATCAAGGTTATTCCTTGTTACTACAAGAAAGATTATCCAGAGTGGTCGGATAGAGGGGATGGACCTGGTGCTCCTGTGGCTATCCACTTACCGAACAGTCCGATAATCACAACAGGTAAGAGAGACGGTTCAAAGATTAGATTACCAAACGGTAATTATCTTGAAGAAACGGCATCTTACTATGTAATGGTTGAGACAAAGACAGGGGGTTATACTCCAGCTTTGATTACTATGAAATCAACTCAACTAAATGTCAGTAAAAAATGGAATTCTATGATGAAAACCATACAAATACCTGACGGAAAAGGTGGTTTCGTGATACCACCTATGCATGGGGTTGTGTATAACCTAGCATCTACACTACAAAAGAACGATAAAGGTTCTTGGTATGGATGGGTTGTTACACAAGACAGAATATTAGGACAGGAAGATAAGTCTTTGTACTTAAGTGCAAAAGATTTTTCTGGAAATGTATCTAAAGGAAACGTGCAAACAAAAGCAGATGTGGAAGAGAAAGTATCGGATTCAACTCCGTACTAGTCAAAATAGAGGGGGATTGCAAAATCCCCCTTTACAAACAGTTTAGAAATGATAGTGAAAAAAGATAAATTCAAAAATATATTTAGTGGATTAACTATAGCATATGGACAATATCAACCAGGAAATCGTGGCGAAAACGGAAAGCAACAAGGTAAAGCTTTTATTGTTCGTAAACCAGTCACCGACGACCTCTGGGAAAACCATCTTACAGGAAAAGGTCCAGCCTTGGGAATCATCCCTATTACGGAGAACAATGATTGTAGGTGGGGGTGTATTGATATTGACGAATATAACTTTGATCACACTAGCCTCATTAAAAGCGTTCGGAGTAATAAACTTCCTTTAATAGTCTGCCGATCTAAATCTGGTGGAGCACACGTCTTTTTATTTACCAAAGAAAATATTCCTGCATCATTGATGCAATCAAAACTAAAACAGTTTGCAAAAGTTTTAGGATACGAAGGTTCAGAAATTTTTCCGAAACAAACAGAGATACTTGTAGAACGTGGGGATACAGGTAACTTTTTAAATCTTCCCTACCACAATGAAATGAAAGGACTGCGTTATGCTATTAACGATAATGGCTCCGGTTGTACACTTGAGGAATTTTATCAGCTCTATGATGTTTACAGCTGCACCAAAGAAGCCGTTGAAGAAATTAAAACGGAAGAAAAAAAAATAGAAGAAGCATTTCCTAGTGGTCCTCCTTGTTTAAATAAACTTGCAACAACAGGTTTTGGGGAGGGCTCTAGAAATAATGCGCTATTTAACATAGCAGTTTATTACAAACAATCTATGCCAGATACTTGGGAAGATGAAATTGTAAAAGCAAATCAAAAATATATGGAACCTTCATTAAGTAATAGTGAAGTTCAACAACTAATTAAATCTGTAAATAGAAAAGGTTATGATAAATATAGATGCAAGGATGCACCTATCAATGCAGTATGTCAATCTGGTTTATGTCGAACTAAAAGATTTGGTGTAGGATTTGGTGAAGAAGAAATGCCTGTGTTGGGTAACTTAACTAAATACAAATCAAATCCACCACAATGGTTTTTAGATGTAAGTGGAACGAGGATCGAATTAAAATCAGAACAATTATATAGTCCACCTTTATTTGCATTGGCTTGTTTAGATCAAGCTAATCTAGTTGTACCTGTACCAAAACCAAAAGATTGGAAACAATATTTTTTAAAACCAATGATGACAAATCTACAAGAAGTAGAACCATTAGAATCATTAGATCCTACAAATGAACTTACAGGGTTACTTCAAGATTGGACTACCAATAGACAAGCTGCAAGAACTCTTGATGATGTATTTAATAAACTACCTTACACAGATGACAAAAGAGAATTTACTTATTTTAGAATGGAAGACTTCTATAACTTCTGCAAAAAAAATCATTGGGATATGGATAAAATAAAAACAGGAAATTTAATTAAGAGATTAGAAAATATATTTGTAGAAGAAACTAGAATGACAATTAAGAAACAACAACCTAGACTTATAAAAATTAAAACTATGAAAAAAATAGAAGCTAGTTTATCCAAAGTTGCTTATCAACAGGATAACTTCTAATGAAAGATGATCAACTAAAATTATTTATGGAAGAAGAAAAAGTTTTTAAAAATGTTCAAACTAACAACAAACCAGTAGATGTTGCTAAAATTATACCTACACATAACATAGTAGAAGGACAATATTTTATTTATCCAGATGGAGGTAGACATCCTTATTATGGTTATCACGAAAGATTAAACACTATAGATTTTCCATATATTCTAAATACAAATTATCGAGACAAAGGATCTACAGAATATCAACACGTAGTTATAAGAGATACTATAGAATATCCTTATGTAATGTTAAGAACAACAGACAAAAGAAAAAGTGGTTCAAATAAAACTTGTAATATTTGTATACATAAATTAGCAGCCAGAGCTTTTCTTAATGCTGGAAATTTAGATCCATATGATTACGATGTAACTGTCGTAGACCATATAGACAGTAAGCCTTGGAACTATAGACTTAATAACTTGAGATTTGTAACTAGATCAGAAAATTCAAAAGGTGCAAGAGCAAGGAGTAAAAAAGAAATTTTTGAAGTAGGACTTTTGAAAGGATTGTTTTAGTGAAATATTCCAAGGATGTTGGAAAGAATTGGCATTTAAGATTTAGATTAATAATAAAAGAACTGGAGAATGAATTAGAATATACAAAATTAAAATTAAGAATAGCCGAAAGAAAAATAAAAAAATATGAAAACAATAATACTAGGACCACCAGGAACAGGAAAAACAACAACGTTGTTAAATTTAGTAGATGAATTTATACAACAAGGTGTTCGACCAAAACAAATAGGATACTTTTCTTTTACAAGAAAAGCAGCTATCGAGGCAGCTACTAGAGCTGCAGATAAATTTGGTTTAGATATAGAAAATGATCTAGATAATTTTAGAACATTACATTCTTATGCATTTAGACAATTAGGAATGACAAAAGAAAAGATGATGAAGACAGAAGACTACAAAGAGTTTGGTCAAAAATGTGGTATTCCAATTAAGACTGCATCCTATTCTGCAGACGATGGTACATTTAATTCTGATAATGAATACCTCACCATTATAAATACAGCTGCAGTAAAACGTATGGATCTATTAGAGTATTATGATTCTCGTCAAAACATATTAGATATTGAACGCAATACTTTATATCTTTTGTCAGAAGAATTAAAGAGATTCAAAAAAGAAAAAGGCTTAAAAGATTTTAATGATTTGTTAGAAGATTTTATTGACAAAGATATTAATAATAAGTTTGAAGTATTGTTTATAGATGAAGCACAAGATCTTTCTTTAATACAATGGGATATGGTTAGAAAGCTTTGGTCAAATGCAAATAAAACTTATATTGCAGGAGATGATGACCAAGCAATATTTAAATGGGCAGGTGCAGATGTAGATCACTTCATTGCACTTAAAGAAGAAGTAGATGATATCAAAACGTTAGAACAATCTTACAGAATACCTGGTGGACCTATACACGAACTATCACAACACATTATAAGCAAAGTACAAAATAGATTTGATAAACAATATAAACCAAGAGATGATGAAGGTATTCTTCGTAGGTATTCTGACATTACTCAAGTAGATATGTCAGAGGGTAATTGGTTAGTATTGTCGTCAGCTAATTATTTTTTAGATGATGCTAAAGATTTGTGTGAACTTCAAGGTTGGTATTATCAACACAAAGGTAGAAACTCTATCTCACTTAAACTTTTATTAGCCTTAAACAATTGGGAATCTTGGCGTAAAGATGAACTGTTAAATCATCTAGAGATAAAAAATATATATGAATACCTTGGATCAAATGTATTAGAGGGATTTAGAAAAGGTAAAACATTACACTCCGAAGAAAAATATACATTGAAAGAATGTCAAGACAAACATGGTCTTATTACAGATAAAGTATGGTTCGAATCATTTGAAGGATTAGATACCATTACTGAAAACTACATTCGTAACATGAGGGCGAATGGTGAAACGTTAAATAAAAATCCTCGTATAACAATGTCAACAATACACGGAGCGAAAGGAGGAGAAGCCGATAAAGTTTTACTGATGCAAGACTTAACCAATGCAGCTCTTGAAACATTTAGTTATGATCCAGATGAATTACATAGATTATTTTATACTGGAGCAACGAGAGCGAAGCGTGAATTACATGTGTTAGATCCAAAGAACTTTGATCGTGCTTATATACTATGACCAACAAAGATATATTTAAAGGACCAACATATGATTCGTTAGAAAAGCAGGTCGGTGGGAAACATTATCGTAATATGAAGATTCAACCTGCACACTTTATAAACGAAAACAAGTTGCTTTTTGCAGAGGGGAACGCTATAAAATACATCTGTAGACACCAGTCGAAGGGAAAAGAGGAGGACGTGAAGAAGGCAATACACTATTTAGAAATGATTCTTGAAAGGGACTATTCGTGAGAAGTACCCAGATACCGTTGTTTACACCTGAAACGGAATGGGTTATGCCAGAGGAACTAAAAGATCTTCAAGGCTACAAAGAAATTGCAATTGATTTAGAAACTAATGATCCAAACTTAATAGAATTAGGTTCTGGTAATGTTACCGGTAAAGGACACATTGCAGGGATTGCCGTAGCAGTAGAGGGATGGTCTGGATATTTTCCTATCTACCATGAATCTGGTGGTAATTTAGATAAAAAATTAGTTTATTCTTGGCTACAAGAAATACTTAATCAAACAGATACAACATTTATATTTCATAATGCAATGTATGATGTGTGTTGGTTAAGAACCGAAGGCTTAATTGTCAAAGGTAAGATAGTAGATACTATGATAGCAGCGTCTTTAATTGATGAGAATAGATTGTCTTATCAATTAAATACTTTATCTAAATATTATATTGGCATTGGTAAAGATGAGAATATTTTACAAGCAGCTGCAAAAGAATATGGTTTAGATCCAAAGAAAGATATGTGGAGATTACCTGCATTATTTGTAGGACAGTACGCAGAGCGTGATGCAGAAGCTACATTAAAACTTTGGAAAAAATTAGAAACAGAATTATATCGAGAAGAATTATGGGATGTATTTAACCTTGAGACTAAACTATTTCCTTGTCTTGTTGATATGAGATTCAAAGGAGTAAAAGTTGATCTTGAAAAAGCTGATAAAATTAAAAAAAATCTAATGCAAAGAGAAGCTAAAATCGTAAGTAAAATCAAGAGTTTAACAGGAGTTAATGTAGAAATACACGCAGCTAGATCTATCGCCAAAGCTTTTGATAAATTAAAATTACCTTATGATAGAACAGAAAAAAGTAACGAACCAAGTTTTACAAAAAACTTTTTACAAAACCACCCACACGAACTACCAAAACTAATTGCAGATGCAAGAGAGATTAACAAAGCGCATACTACTTTTATAGATTCGATTACTAAACACGCAGTCAATGGTAGGATACATGCAGATATAAATCAAATACGATCAGATCAAGGTGGTACCGTGACCGGTAGATTTTCAATGTCGAACCCAAACTTGCAGCAGATACCAGCGAGGCACCCTGAACTCGGACCGATGATTAGATCTATATTTGTACCAGAGGAAAAACATAAATGGGGATCATTTGATTACTCACAACAAGAACCTAGAATACTTGTGCACTATGCAAAGTTACAAAATTTAGAAGGTGTTGATGAAATTGTAGACGCTTACAAAGCTGGTGATGCAGATTTCCACCAAGTTGTAGCTGACATGGCAGGCATTGAGCGTAAACAGGCTAAAACAATTAACCTAGGTTTAATGTATGGCATGGGTAAAAATAAATTAATGGCAGAGTTAGGATTAATGAAAGATTCTGCAGAAAAATTAATTAAACAATACCATAGTAAAGCACCATTCGTAAAACAATTAATGGAAAATGTGTCTCGCAAAGCAAACGATCGTGGTAAAATAAGAACTTTACTTGGTCGTGCGTGTCATTTTGATCTTTGGCAGCCAGTTCAATTTGGTGTATTTAAACCTTTACCTTTGGAGTTAGCACGAAAAGAATATGATGAACCATTGAAGCGTGCCTTTACTTACAAAGCTTTGAACAAATTGATACAAGGATCTGCAGCGGATATGACAAAAAAATCTATGGTAGCACTGTATGAAAATGGTATAATACCACATATACAAATTCACGATGAGGTAGATATCTCTGTTGAATCACCTCAAAAAGCAGAAGAAATTATAGAGATAATGGAATCTGCAGTTGAGTTAGAGGTACCTAACAAAGTGGATTTCGAACAAGGAGATAATTGGGGTGAAATTAAATAATGGCTTATTTAAATGCAAACATACCTATAATAGAATGTTACGTCAGAGGTAACTATCTACGAGATCAAAAAGATTCTCACGATAAATATTTTGAAGTAGGAGTATTTGGTTTTAGTTCTATACCAAATAGAGTACCACTATTTCATTTCTTAATGGAAGATGGAGGCCTGTGGTGGAGAGCACCTATTACTGCATTCTGTACTAAACCAGGTGTAAAAGAGCTGCCACTTGATGAAGTAGTTATGTGGGATAGTTTTAGTTACAATGTAAGTGTTACAACTTTCTACGAAATTGCAGGATGCACAATGGAATATACATCTAGACGTAAAGTAAAACGTAAAGGTAAGTATTTATTTACAATAGATTGGTGCGCAGGAGACTTTAACGAATTAAATTTTGGTTATTCAGAGAAACCAGATCAACATAAGTGTGGTCATGTCATAGAATTAGAAGATGGAAACTATGCAATTCAACCAAATAATAGATTAAAAATTTATGATCCATCTATGGGAGTTGATCCAAACAAAACCTTGATTAATAGATTAGTAACTAGTAAAATATACTCTGTGGAAAATTCAGCTAAATGGATTACCGACGAACACGAACAAGGTAGTTATGATTATAAGCTGAAAAACTTGGAGGAAGACGATGATAAGTGAAATTAAAGACAAAGCTATGGAAGTATGGCACAACCACAAGGTATGTACCCTTGTTGCTGTAGCTGCTTTCGTGATTGGAGCAATCCTTATATAGGACTTTATGCCTTATGAATTTAGCAGCTTTATTAAAAAAGAATATTGTAATGGTTCCGGTCGTGGCTTCGGTCTTGGTCGGAACTTTTACGGGTGTTAAGTATATTGTTAATTTAACAGATACCATAAACGGTAATAGAGCAGAAATAGAAAAAATTAAAACAGTTGATCTTGTAAATATAACAAGAGACATGGCTGTCCTTACAGAAAAAACAAACACAATCCTACAAAAATTAGAACGAGCAGAAGGCACATGGGAAATGGCTGAAAACTTGTATGAGTTGTTAGCTAATCGTGTCAATGACCTGGAGTGGGATATCAAAGATTTAAATAGAGAAATAAATTATTAGGATGAATTATGGAGATCGCCAGGATGAATTATTATTTTACAGGAATATTGATTGTGCTGCTAACTCTATTAGCATTTTGTGTTAACCCTGCGTATCCTAGAAACGAATATTTAAACTCATACCCTAACGAATGTAGAACTGGTGAAGTAGATGTATCAGTATCTCGTAGAGATTATGATTATAATAACTACGATAATTCTTGGAATGGTAGTGAATCAGAAGAAGTAAGACTTACGTTTAGAAAATACCTTGGTAATTTACAGTGTAATGAAAGAAACGATTTAACTCTGGAAAATGAAAGACTTAAACAACAATTAGAGTTAATGAAAATGTGTAATAAAGTTAATAGAAATCCTACATTAAAACGTAATGAAAATTTTAACTTATTGGTATCAAAATGTGAGGGTATAATTCCTGCAAAAGTTGAGGAAGAAAGACCTGTAGAAAAAAATACTTGGAAAGGTATGAAAAAAGACTACCTAAAGTCTAATCCAGACGCTAAAACCATGGATAACACTACATTGAAAATGCCTCCAAAAGATTATATACTGCCTCTACCTAAACCAAAAGATGAGTAAAAAACCATTAAACATATCTGAATCTGCAGCCGTGCAGATGCCGATGAAGACGGTAGCATCGTTAATTCTGCTCGTCGCAGCTGGTGTATTTGCATATACCGAGTTGACTGCAAGACTTGTATCGTTAGAGACATCACGTGAGTTGTTTGAGGCTGATTTGCTTAAAAAAAGTGAGCAACTGCCTACAGATCAAGAACAATATATGTTGATTGAAGATCTATATAAAACAACAGAAAAATTAGAAATAACTCAAGAACAAAATATGACTAATAAGGTTAATATAGAATTTTTAAAAGCACAATTGGACAAAGCATTAAATGATATTGAAGATTTAAAAGATAAAGTAAGAGCAAATGGAAAGAGTGCACATTAATGACTGAAATGATTGTAGCTTTGTTAATGATTGTCAACGGAGAAATTAAGGAAGCACGTATACAACCTTCATTTGGAAAATGTATGGAACGAGGTCGTATTGCTAAACGTGATTTAAAACTTCTTGGCAAAACCAATATTAAATATCAGTGCATAAAATCTGAAGCAGAATTAGAAGACAATATTGACGGTAGCAAGAGTATCAAGAAATTGATATTAAAATAAAATGCCGAAGAAAAGAAAATTTAAAATAGAAGCAGAAATTGTAAATGGTAAGTGTCCAACATGTGATCAATTTACTATGTTAGTTGGTATTGATCTTGCTTTTTTTAGATGCATGAGTTGTGGTTCAGATCTAGAACAACACATCAATGGTAAGATAACTTACTTACCTGTGATTACTGCACCTAAAGGTGCTAAACCTTTTGTCAAAGAATGGTTGGACGAAGATGGCTAGAAAATGGAAAGAACATATGGAACACGAAGCTATCTTTCACAAGACTTCGATTGGAAGACATCCAAGCAAATGCAAAATGAACAAATCAAAACGTAGATCTTTTAAGAAATATCGTGGCCAAGGAAAGTAATGAAAATATTATTGAGTTTAGTTATATGCTCGCAAGTAGCAGGTACTTGTTTAGAACCATTTCAATGGCCAAAAGGTTTCGATACTCAATATGAGTGTTTAATGTTTGGTTATGAACAGTCTGCTATAAAAATGAAACAGATAGGTCCTGAAGAAGTAAACAAATATAATATGTTTATTAAGTTTTATTGCACTCCTGAAACTACTATTTAACTACAACCTAGAATTGTTCTAATCTTTTAGCGTTCTTTGAATGTTCTATGAGGTTAGTGTCCGTGCGTTCCAAGAAAGGAACGCACAAACAAAAGGTGTGAGAAGAGAACAATATTTTATATTAAAAAAATATTACTTGCAAGTATTGTTTTGTTATTGTAAATTCCCATATAAATGAAGAGAACAATAATCAGAAAGGACAAATAACATGGCAGATCCAAACAAATTTAAATCTGTTTCTGTGCCTATAGATACTTATCGTAAGTTAGAATTTTTAGCGAATGGTAAATTTTTAGATGCAAAGTTAACAATTAGTAAAACAATAGAAGCTTTAGCAACAAGAGCTGCAAAGAAGACAGGATATAAAAATGGAAAAGCAAACACATAATATAATATGTCAAGATTGTAGAGGCAACGGCTATAGAAGAATTCTTATAGAAGAAGGTAGAGAAGAAGTTATAACTGATTGCGAAACATGTGATAACCAAGGCGAATTTAAGGTAGGTGATGAGAAACTTCATAGCTAAATTTATGAACAAGTTTAACAAACCGAAGAGAATAGAAAGTAAGAAAGAAAAAAGAAAAAGAAAGAGAGTAAAAAAAATTTCTGGCTATTACATTAATAATGGAAAAACAGAAATACTATATGACAGAGAAACTTAAAGTATTAGATCTCTTTAGTGGACTAGGAGGATTTAGTTTAGGATTAGAGAGAACAGGACATTTTGAAACTGTAGCTTTTTGTGACAACGATAAGTTCAGTAAATTAATATTAGATAAACATTGGAAAGGTAAAAAGGTATACGAAGATGTCAGAGAAATCACCAAAGAAAAACTCATCGCAGACGGAATTGAACTTCCAGATGTCGTCACAGGAGGGTTCCCGTGCCAACCGTTCTCGGTCGCAGGCAAACAAAAAGGAACGAGTGACGACCGACATCTCTGGCCAGAGATGTTTCGCATTATCAAGGCACTCCAACCGAGGATCGTGGTTGGCGAGAACGTGCGAGGAATTGTTAACATCCAAGACGGCATGGTCTTCGAGACTGTGTGCACTGACTTGGAAGATGAAGGATACGAAGTCCAAGCGTTCAATATTCCAGCTGCAGGTGTCGGCGCTCCCCATCGAAGAGAAAGAATTTGGTTCGTCGCAGTCAGATCAGATGTGGTTAACACCTTCGGCAACGATGAGAGAAGAGAGATCTCCAGAAGCAATGAAGAGACGAGAGGAATACAGGAAGAGTATAGGACGAAACACAGTGCCACCAGGAAGTCTAGCCGAACAAGTGAAATACGGAAGGGCGACAACGGACATGAGAGTATGGCGAACTCCAACCACAATGGATTCAAAAGAGGATTCTCTGAAGCACGCAACGAAACTATTACAGGGGAAAAATCTTCGAGCAACGGGATCGAAGATACAGATAACTCTAGCAGACGAAGTGATGGTCGAGGAGATCAGAGCCAATCCAGAATTGATGGAACAATACAAGGACTACGAGATGCTAACGAGAAAGAATCTTCCAGAGCAACAGGAGTTCGTGGATTACATGAGAGAACAAACATCGGTCAAGGAACTATTCGAGAAGACAGGGATAACAAAGACGACAATCGAACATTGGTTCAGACGAGACAAAGCAGGGTTCAGTCATCCGAGCATCGAGGATTGGGAGAAGATCAAACCTCACTTGAAAACAATCAAGTACGACAACGTGATGACAGCTCTTCACTCGATCGAATGGAAACAAGATCCGAAATCAATGTGGCCAACGCCAACGACGAAGGGCTTCGGACACGCATCGGAGGGTCAGACGATGATCATGCGAAAGAAAGTCGAAGCAGGGGAACTGACGGAGGAAGAAGCACAAGCGATGATGAACGGCACAACACTACGTCCACCACGAATGAAGGAATGGATGTGGCCAACACCGAAAGCTTCAGGTCAAGAGAAACTAGATACTCTGATCAAGAGGAAGGGAGTAAAGGCAGCCGTGCAACACAACTTGACGGCAGCCGTAGAGATGTGGCCGACACCAACCCAGAGGGACTACAAAGGACAGAACAGTCTGAAACACATACAGGAGAAACCGAGACACAACTCTCAACTACCCAATCGTTTGAGACAGAAGGGAATTACTGGGAGTTTGAACCCAACGTGGGTCGAGTGGCTCATGGGATATCCGGCAGGGTACACCGACTTAAAGCATTGGGAAATTCTATCGTCCCGCAAATCGTCGAAGAAATCGGCAAAGCGTTGATTAAGGGTATGAAGTGAGAAATTTATTTGAAACGTGTATCGATGTTGGTAGTGGATTAATCCTATCAACATTAATACAGTTATTCATTTTTCCATTTTTTGATATGTACCCAACTGTGTTAGAAAGCTTCCATATAGCTGTTATCTTTACAGTAATTTCGATTTGTAGAAGTTGGTTTTGGAGAACAATATTTGGTAAACGGAGAAGAATTTGATGACATTCTATCATGGTTTAGGTATGTTTTTTCTTGGTATGGGAGCGATTATTGTAGGTGGTATGATTGCTTGGTATGTAATTAATAAAGTTATGGAGGATGATGAAAATAATAGTGATAATTAGTTTTTTAATATTAACAGGATGTAGTGCCAAGTTCGATAGCTTTGATCCTAGTACTACAGCTTTAAGATGGATAATGACACATGAAAAGAAATAATAAATATATATACCCAAAGACGGTGCGTGAGACTTTAGACGGTATCCGTCACTATAATATCAACGATAAAGAAAAGTTACCAAGTGTTACAACGATTCTAAAGGCCACCGAATCACAGGAAAAGCAAGATAGCTTGGCAGCTTGGCGATCAAGGGTGGGCGAGGCGACGGCAGCTAAAATTACTGAAGAAAGTTCGAGCCGTGGAACGGCGATGCATAAGATCCTAGAGAAGTATATCTTGAAAGAAGGGTATTTAGATCTTACCAACGTCGGAAAACAGGCCCATAACATGGCTTTAAGGGTCATAGAGCAGGGTCTATGCAATTTAACGGAGTACTACGGCACAGAATGTACTTTGTACTATCCAGGGCTCTATGCAGGGCAAACAGACCTTGTAGCAGTTCACAAGGGCAGCGATGCGATAATCGACTTTAAACAGACGAATAAACCGAAGCGAGAAGAGTGGATCGGGGATTACTTTCTGCAGCTAGGGGCTTATGCAATGGCACACAACTTTGTGCATAAAACAAGTATTACTAAAGGTGTAGTAATGATGTGTAGTAAGGATAATTACTACCAAGAATTTGTCATAGAAGGGACAAAATTTCAACAATATCAACACGACTTTTTAAGGAGGGTCAATGAGTACTATCGAAGAAGAAATGAAGAGACTAGATAATATCGCTAATATGTACAATAAAACAGAAGGGGATATGAAAAAGATGTGGAAGGAAAAGTGGTATAAACTTGTCAAGAATGTGGCGAGGAGACACCAACAGATGTACCCAAAATTTAAGGAGGATAGATTAAACTAATGAGATTAAGAGATCTACAACAAATTTTAGAAAAATTTACCAATGGTCAGAAGGGCACCATAATATCTGATTGTCCTGTTTACATTGAAACGATGTCTGGACATTTAGAAGATGTCAGACGTATTGAAATACAAGAGAGCAATCTTATTGGCGACGCTAATCCTGCACGATTAGTAATTAAAGCAGATAAAAATGAATTATTTAGATCAAGAACATATAAACAGAGTTAGAGAATCCGTAACGGATGATGGTACCAAAAGTGTTAGGCGGGAGACTGCCTAACACCTAGAATTATGAAAAAGGTAATAATACAAAGTAAACAAATCACACCTAAACAATGGTCGGCGCTCATATTAGAGCTGAACCTGATGCGTAAAGCTTGGAAACCTTACGCCAAAATAGAGCTGCAAGGGAATGGTGTTAAGAAGATAATTGCTCACGGGACGAGGAACTACAAAGATTAGAATCATTCTAATGTAGTCGTCTGCCGTGTAAGAGGAATTCTGGAGCAAAAATATTTTTTTTAAAAAAAAATTTTAGAGGCGGCAAGGCGGCAAGGAGGCTAAAAATCGATTATAAGTGTTGGTATTAGCGAATAATAGCCTGCCACGAGCCCTGCCAAGGCAGATTTTGGAGTGGCAAGTTTGTTGGTATTACTAGCTTTTTGATGTTTTTGCTCTGGCAAGGTCAAATAAGCATTGATTTCATTGACATTCTTGTGTTTGCACTCTGCGCGCGGGAACTTTTTTGTTTTTTTTAAAAACTTTTTTGCCTAAAAATTTCTCTTATAGTATAAATACCTATGCCTAGAACTCTGAAGAAATCCAAATATAAATCTGTTGTTATTAAAAAGAAGAGATATTACTTCTACAAAATTACATGGCTGGACATCACGGGAGATAGTGGGCACGCAGATTTACATACAGCTGAAGGGTTTATGCCATCGATTATGGTTACTCATGCATATTTATTAAACAAAGATAATAAAAATGTTAGAACGTTTGCAAGTTATGAAGTTAATGATGAATTGTTTTCTGATAGAAATGTATTTCCTAGGGGATGTGTAGTTAAAATGGAAAAGATAAATGAAAAATAAAAAGTTTAATCCTACATTGACAAAGAATATGCCCAATGTAAAATGGGATCAACTTCCACCAAGGGAGGGACCTAACTCACAAGGAGTAAATTATGGAAATGTACCAAGTAAAAACAAATTGGTTGAACTTAATAAAAAAATTTCCAAGAAGAATATATAGCAGAGTTATTTCTGAACTGAATCATTATCAGGGTTTAACTCTTCTACTGATTTTAATTGTTCTTTTTCTGGGGTAATATTAATTAAATTTTTGTGGTCATCTAAAATCTGTTGCATCTTCGCCTGTAACTCTTCTTCACTCATCTTGTCCAGGTTACCGGTTACAACAAGCTTTTGATCTATATATAATCCACCTGCTTTTCCTCTAGCTACTTCAGCATTGATTGCAGCAGACCACGCTCCTTTTTTAGCTGAATCATCTCGCAGCTTTGCTAGTTCTGCTAAATGTTTTTCAAAACTAATTCCATATTTTTCCTGAACCTCTGCTCTTAATTCACCAATGTATTTCACCACCAACGGAGATATTCTAGGATTTCGCAGCTCGCTTGCAGCCTGCCTTGGTCTCGATTTGTAGCCTGCTTCCAGCGCACATTCAGCTGGACTTTTCCTACCTTCGTTGTAGACCAAAAGTTCTGCAAACTTCATCTGTCTTTCGGTTAATTGTCGTGGTACTCCCATAAGTTGTTTTATAGTGTAACTTTCCGTACAAGTCAATAATCGCCTGTAATCGCTTGTGTATTGAGCTGTCATTGAGCTGGGTTTAAGCTGCTAAAGAGCTGATTATAAGCTGTGGGTCGCCCTGGACCACCTGGGGTCGCTTGTACTCGCCTGTTCGCCTGTGCATTATTAAATTTTTTATTTTTATTTTTATACAATTCCTGGTAGAAAAACCTGGATTTGTTATTTTTTAATAACCCCAAATTTTAAAAGAATTATCAATCATATCTTTTAATTGATAAGTACAACAATAATCATTATCTTTATTTGCCTTACAGATAGCAATTATCTCATCTATTAACTCTTCTTTATTTTTAAGGTCTTCTAATTCTCTCTCTTCTTCTAGTTTTTCTTGTGATTTTGCCATATTTTCCTTTCTTATTTATTCCCATATAATCCCTTGTTTCTAGATTTCAATAGTGTATAAAAAAAAATAAAAAAAGGAGAATAAAAAATGTCAAAACTAAAAAGAGTAAAAGTAATAATAAGAGATGAGGAGTTTAATTTAACTCCAAGACAATTAATAAATAAATTGTCCAAATTAGATCATTGGGATTATGAAGATTTTTTTGAAAATAATCCTACTGATAATTTTAATCATTTTGCTTGTAAAGAAAAACTCATAGATCAAATTATTGAAGATTATGAAACTGCAAAAATAATGTACCATGAAAGAAAAATAGATAACATGATGTATTTTAGACAAGAAGAAAGAACTTCTTTAGATGCACCAATTTATCCTCATGGTTGGTATGAGAAACAAGATAATGAAATAATTTATGGCAAGGAGGAAGAATGAGACAATGGTTAAATACAAAAGAGAAATGCATATTGAGAGATTTAATAAAAATAGAACTTAAATCTTTAGATAAAGACGATTATGGAAAGTATAAATATTTTCCATATGAATATGCACAACAATTATTAAAGTTGGGAAAGAAATTACAACTTGATGAACAACAAAAAATAAAAGCAAATAAATTATATAGAAAGGAAAAAATATAATGAAACAAGAAACACTATATAAAGGAGAAAAACCTTTAGACAAAATGTCTGATAAAGAACTTACTGAATATTGGACTAGAAGAGTTGAGAAATTTTTACTTGGACAAAAAATTGTTAAAGTAGAATATATGTCTGAAGAAGACGCAGACGATATGGATTGGGCTAGTAGACCAATTCAAATTCTTTTAAGTAATGGCATATGGTTGACACCTACGCAAGATGATGAGGGAAATGATGGAGGTTCAATCTCAACTAATACAACTGATATAATTCCCACTTTATAAAAAGGAGAAAGAATGAAAACTTATAAAGTTACTAGAGTTGAGACAATAAGAGAAACTCAATTTGTTGAGGCAAAAAATAAAGATGAGGCAATAGATAAAATGCATTATGAAAATTGGGATGATGCAGTAGTTTTGTCTTCAGAAATTGAGGAGGTAATAGAAATAGAATGAAGAGACTAAAAATAAAAATAAATTTTGAGTGTACCCATGCAGATAAAAAAGAAACTGAAATGGAACTTGAAAAAATAATTCATTATCACATTTACGAGAAGATATGGAACATAGACCCAAAAGGTGTGAAACTAGATGTTAAAGAAATCGCACCAAAAGGGTATTGTAGATCATGTAAACAGATGATGAAATTAGACGAGATATCTAGACAAAATGAGGAGTATTGTATATCTTGTTTTTAGAAAGAAAAATAAAAATAAAAAGGAGAATAAAAAATGAGTACAAGATCAAATATAATAATTAAAAATGGTAGAACTGAAATTTTACTTTATCGTCATAGTGATGGTTATTTAATAGGAACAGGACAAGACTTACACGATGATTTGTCTAATTCTGATTTTGATAATGTTGGTCAGTATTTTAATATTGCTAAATTTACTGAAAAACTTTTAAGTCAAAATTCTAGTTATAGAATTGATAATCAACTTGGTGGAGATATTGAGTATCTATACATTTTTGAGTTTGAAGATGGATACGAACACGGAGACCATTATAATAGAGTTAAATTAAAATCTATTGAGGTCGATCAAGAACATGAATATGGACGAGGAGGAAAAAATAAATATAAATCTTTGTCTGAATTTCAAGACGCAATTAATAAAGCAAGAAAGGAGAATGAGTAATGTTTGTAAAAGGTTTAAATATAAATGTAATTGCAACTTTTGAACTCGATAAATATCAAGAATCACAAGATATTTTTGATTTAAAATTTATTCATAAAAATATTTTGAAAAGCAAAAGAACTTTGCTTGATTATATTAAATTACAACTAGACCCAAATAGAAAGTTGGTAAAATTATCTTTGTGTTGGGTATGTTCAAAAGAAATAGTTGATAAATACAAAGTAATTCAAAGGAGTATAAAACAAAATGCAAAATACTATTTTGAAGATGGAAAGGAGGTAAAATAATGACATATTTAATAATTAGAAAATTTGATTTAAAAAGTAAATTTTCAAAACCTAGTTATAATGTTGAAACTGCAACAGATAATTTGGCATTAGCAAATAAAAAACTAGTAGCATTAAATTTGTTGAATGATGATGATAAAAATAATTCTTATCATATTGTTGAACTTAATGAAGATGTTCTAGTATTAACTGAAGATATGCAAGTTGCATAAATAATAAAAAGGAGAATGAAAAATGAGTAAAATAGAAGAAATAAAAGAAGACTTTCATACAAAGTATATGAGAGAAAGAAAGGAGAAAGCAGACAACTTTCCAACTAAAGCAGAAAACTTTAAAAAGAAACTTAAAGAGTTAAAAGTTAAATCTTTTTCTGTTGAGTATAGTGGGAGTGGAGATAGTGGAGAAATCAATGATATTTCTTGGGAACCAAAAAAACTTAATGCAAGTATTGATGTTGGTACTTGGAAAAGGTGGAACACTAAAACTTGGGAACAAGAAGAAACAACTGACCATAAATCTTTGCATGATTATATAGAAGACTTTTGTTATGATTTGCTTGGAGACAATCACGGAGGTTGGGAAATTAACGAGGGTCAGAGTGGTAATATTGATTGGAACTCAAAAGATGATGTTATCAATCATAACTACACTCAATTCATTGAACAATCTTATGACGAGGGATTTTAATATGGCAAATTGTTATCATCACTCTGTTTCTTCTGCTAAACATTATGGAGGAAAACCAGAAGACTATCAAGCAATCCACGATTGGTTTGATGAAAGTAAAAAAATAATGCCAGACTTTAGACATCGAGCATTGAGACACCACGCAGAGGGTTGCTTTGCTTGTGAAGAAAAGTTTGGCACAACTATAACCAATTCAGATGGTAAGAAAGTCCCTGTAAGATTAATTGCAGAAAGACACATAAAAGAAGACTTGGGCTTTGTTCCATCAATGATTGATTGGTTTAAATATATAACACCTCAAAAGTTTATGAGAATAGGTTATATGAAAGACGAAGACATAATGAAAAGGGAAACAATATGACAAGACCATATTTAATATTAAAAAGGTATAATCTTATTAATAAACAAAGTTTTAGTGAAAGTGGTTATAAATTGGAAAATGTAACAAGTAAACATTGTCCAAATTGTAATGAATTACTTTTTAATGAGAGGTCTGGATATAATTTAAATTGCGAAAATATAGATTATCCTTATGTTTGTTTATTATGTGATGAGAACTTTTATAATATTGAGTTAAGAGAAAATGGAAATAAATCAGATGTTGGTTTAATTATGGAGAGGATACATGAAACTAAAAGACTTTAATACTGAAGAACACTTTAAACAATCTTTCAAAAAAGTATTTGGAGAAGATATAGATATTTCTTTGGATACTACTTTTGGAGAACTTGCAGAAATGCAGAGACTAATTCTTGAAAAGGCAGAAAATCAAGAAAGTTAAAAAACTCCCTTTCCCTCCCAAATATCAATTTTGGGAGGGTTTTCTCAAAAAAACTCTTCCATAGATCAACAGACATTAAGATTTCAACACCTTTACGACCTATCTTACCTTGCAATTTTTAGACTTTTAAAATAAGTCTTTGTACGATGAAACCAGAGACTAAACTTTGGAAATTACTATCCAAAAAAACACCTCAAATTAGGTGGACAAGACTAGAAAGTTGGTCATCTTTTGGAACACCAGACTTATTGGGATACCACGATAATTGTGGATTTTTCATGGTTGAGTTAAAGGTTGCTCATTCCCATAAAATCACATTTTCTCCACATCAAAAGTTATTCGCATTGACACGACCAAATCGGAATTTCATCTTGCTCGGAACAGACGTTCCTCGTTCCGTAAAACTTTATGAGAGCAAAAGTATTCACGGACTTTTGGAAGACCATCGAGAGACACCTT
>WLWG01001281.1_pt1 | contig 23225 bp, 21 predicted proteins | sample 6712871 | NCBI WGS metagenome assembly WLWG01 (sample SAMN12718693, study PRJNA515312) | sponge metagenome | isolation source: marine sponge | host: Mycale hentscheli | place: New Zealand: South Island, Marlborough, Capsize Point | collected 2003-05-01
GGTGGGTGTCAACCACGGTTCTGGTCTTGCGATCTCGATCGAAAGGCTGGCGGTGTCTATCGAGACCACCATGGATGTCGAGGCGACGTTGGCGAATGAGTTGGCAGCTCCCCGGGCCACGGTTCGGTTGTTGGCCTTCTTGCCGGTTGTCGGCATTGCGATGGGGTACATCCTGGGAGCGGACCCGCTGGCGTGGTTCGTCGACACGGGGATCGGGAAAGCCACGTTTCTCGCGGCCGGTGGGCTGACAATCGTGGGAAGTTGGTGGTCTCACCGCATCGTGTCGCGGATCGAGGCAGGAATCCGATAGATGACCGTGATCGGCGTGCTCCTGATGTCCGTCGCCGTCTGGGTTGGGCTCGGCAGCCGTGTCCGTTCCCGGGTGACCGGTGTGACCGGGTCGCCTGGATATCCCGCGGGTCGAGGCCGACAGGAAGGTAAGCGAAAGTCGAGTGATGTCGGGCGCAGCGACGAGATCTCCCTCCAAGCCTCGGTCGTTGCCGACGTGCTCGCGGCGACGCTCGCCGCTGGAGCACCAATCGAGGCGGCGCTTCGAGGCGCAGCGGAAGCGTCTGACCAGCCGACCCGTGGTCATCTTGAGCGGGTGGTGTCTGCTCTCCAGTGGGGGGCCGACCCGCACCAGGCGTGGGCTGCTCTGCTCGACGACCCCGGATTTGCGCCGGTGGCTCGAGTGGTCGTGCGATCACACTCGACAGGGGCCTCCATGAGTGACGCGCTCGAAGCAGCGGCCGTGGCCTTGCGCAAGACACACGTGGCCGCTGTCGAGACCCGCGCCCGAGCGGCTGGTGTCCGATCGGTCGCCCCGTTGGCGCTGTGTTTCTTACCCGCGTATCTCCTGGTCGGCGTCGTACCGGTGGTCGCGGGCTTTGCTGGTGACTTGCTCCGGTGATATTGCGCCGAGGGGCAGGGAGAGTTTCTCCACATCCCTTGTCCACCGTCCGCACCGTTTGCGGTCGGCATCTGTCGCGTAAGGGCATCGCTCAACGATGGTCGTTCCCAAGGCATCGAGATTCGATGCGATTCCGCAACGGTGAGGGTGCGGGAGTGTGGCGAACGGGAGAGTTGGGATGGGTCGGAAACATCGAGCAATCGCGGGAATGGGAACCACTGCCAAGGATGTGCGCGAACGGGTAGGTAACGAGGAGGGGCTAACGACGGCGGAGTACGCCGTGGGAACGGTGGCTGTCGCTGGTCTGGGAGGCGTTCTGATCAAACTGCTCACGAGCGAAGCCGTCCGCGATTTGATTTGGACGGTCGTGCAGGGAGCCTTCATGGCGATGTTGGGTTCGTAGGGCCACGGGGCGCACGGACGAACAATGAATACCGATTACTCGCGTGAAGACGGATACGTTGTTGCCGAAGCAGCAATCGTGCTACCGGTGATGGCTGCGATCGGTGTGTCGACCGTCGGTCTTGTCTTCCTTGCACTCGTTGGTCTCGGACTTCACGACGCTGTGCACTCCGCGAGCCGTCTGGTCGCCCGCGGCGCTGCCGCATCAGAAGTGCGCGATGCCATCTCGTCGGTGCATCCCTCGATCGTCGTCACCGTCACGCCCTCCCCCCAGGGCGTGACGGTGTCGGCCCGCCGAGACATACGAGTCTTGAGCGGGTTCTTCGGTGGTTGGTCGTTCCCCCTCGAACGCCACGCAACGGTTCCATGGGAGGTGGGAGTCCACCGTGGCGCCATCGGACCATGAGGCGGGGGCCGCGTCGGTCGCAGCCATCGCGCTTATCGTGAGTGCGGTTGCGATCTTGCCGGTCGCAGGTGCGGTCAGCGCGTGGAGCATGGCGCGATCCGAAGCCGCCATGATCGCCGACCTGGCGGCTCTCGCAGCAGCCCGATCGTCGGCATGCTCGGCAGCTCAGCAAGTCGCCAGGCTGCACCGCTCCACACTGGCCGAATGTGCGTTTGACGGTACCGACGTCGAGGTAGCCGTCACTGTTACGACCGCGAGTGCATGGATGCCGACGGTGACTCGCCGCGCGCGATCGGGGTATTAGAAGGCTCGCGGCGTCAGAGCCTCACGAAAGAGCCTTGTGAAGAAGCCTGAGCACCGTGATGGCTCCTGTCTTGTCGAGAGGATCGTTTGCGTTACCGCACTTGGGAGATTGAACGCAGGACGGGCAGCCGGCGCTACAGCCGCACCTCTCAACGACTGATGCGGTCGCATCGAGCCATGGTCCGGCGTCTTGTGCACCGCGATGCGCAAAGCCCGCCCCTCCAGGAAGACCGTCGTAGATAAAGATCGTTGCGGATCCAGTGTCCGGGTGCCGAATGGTCGACACTCCACCGACATCCCAACGATCACACGATGCGAACAGGGGCAGCAATCCGATAGCTGCATGCTCTGCCGCGTGCACGGCCCCCGGCAGATCTGCGATACCCGATTCCGCCACTGCACGGTCCGCGAGCGTCCACCACACGGCTTGGGTGTGGAGGGTTCGTTCGGGAAGGTCGAGATCGTGAACCGCCAGGAGAGTCCCATCGAGGGCTCGAACCTCGTAGGCGACCGTCTGTGACGTGACCGCAACCTCACCGATGTGCATTGTTGCGTCCATGGATGGCCATTCCTGGGCGGTGCTGATGATGCGAATGTCGCTGATGTCACGAGCGAAGGTTGTGTACTCGACCTCCTCTGTCCGGGCGATCGCGACAGCATCGTGCACATCCAGCGATTGAACGGTGTGAGAAACACCTTGGTGGACGTAGACGGCTCCCGGGTGCACGTGCCGGTGCGCCGATGCGGAATCGACCGTTCCCAGTAGTCGACCGGTGTCTTCCTCAACGATGCGGACGGTCTCGCCAGCGCCCCGAAGATCGGTCATGTCGTGCGGGCGCTCCCGCGATGTCCAGTACCAGCCGGTAGGTCGCAAGCGCAGTAATCCGCGAGCACCGAGCTCGTCGAGGAGTTCACCGGAATTCTCAGGCAAGACGTGCTCGTCGTTGGTGATGGGGAGTTCGTGGGCAGCCGCCAAGAGATGGGGTGCGAGGACGTTCGGGTTACCCGGATCGAAAATCGTCTCTTCAAACGGCTGAGCGGTGAGCGCCTCGGGGTGTTGAACAAGGTAAGTGTCGAGTGGGTCTTCTCGGGCAACGAACGCTGCGAGTGCCGCGGATGTACCGCGACCCGCTCGTCCGAATTGCTGCCACAGCGACGAGCGCGTCCCGGGCCATCCGGTAGTAACGACCACATCCATGCCGGCGATGTCGATGCCGAGTTCGAGTGCGTTGGTGGTGGCGAGTGCGCGAATGCTGCCCGAGCGCAGACCGTCTTCGAGCGCTCGCCTTTCTTCAGCGAGGAATCCGCCCCGATATGCCGCGATGGCGTCTGACTCCGAGGGCGTGGATGCATCCTCGGCATGCTGCTCACGCACGAGGGACGCGACGTACTCAACGGCGCGCCTGCTGCGCAGAAATGTCAGGACTTGGCAACCCTGGTGCACCGCAGCTGAGGTCAACGCCGCGGCGTCCCGTGTCGCGGACGATGCACCATCGTCTGTGGGTGATTGCCACAGAACGACCGTCCGTTCAGGGGTGGGTGAGGAGTCTTCGGTGATGGCGGTCACGGGTGCTCCGATGAGCCGTGCGACCGATCGTTCGGGCGCACCGGATGTTGCGGACGCTGCAATGACTACGGGACTGCTGCGGTGATGTTCTGCGAGGCGGCGGAGTCGGCGCAGGACGAGGCTGACGTGAGCTCCGAATACCCCGCGGTAGGCGTGCGCTTCGTCGATGACGATGTAGCGCAGGTTGCGTAGCAGCCGTGACCATCGTTCGTGTCCGGGAAGAAGCGAGTAGTGCAGCATGTCGGGATTCGTCAGAACGACGTTGGCGTGCCTGCGGGCCCACGCTCGCTCATCGGCGTTGCTATCTCCATCGACAACGGCTTCACGGATTCCGGGTAGTGCGAGATCACGCCAGGCGCGTGCCTGATCGTTCGCCAGTGCTTTGGTCGGTGCTAAATACAGGGCGCAGGGATCTGAGAGCGCGGATCGGTCTTCATCCATGACGGCGGCAACGATCGGCATGGTGTAAGCGAGCGACTTTCCCGATGCGGTTCCCGTGGCGATGGCGACGTGCGAGCCGGCCACGGCGGCCTGCGCCGCGTCGACCTGGTGCACCCAGGGGGATTCGATTCCCTGGCCCTGCCATGCGGTGATCGCCGAGGGTGGGACCCACGACGGCCAGGGAGCCGTCGCCCCGGGCGCGGCTGCCAGGTGCAGCACGTGTCGAACGGCTTCGGGCCGAAGAGATCTCCAGGCGTGCTCCGTTGCGGATTCGGCAAACTGTTCCAACACCGCCTCATTGTGACCTCAGCGTGTGTCAGAGTTGAGCCATGACCGACACCTCGGCTCCCGAGCCGCTCGCCTTTCGGGTCGATAGTCGAGACCTTCAGGGAGCTTCGGTCGTCGAAGTGGCCGGTGAAATGGACGCTCACACGGCTCCCATCGTTCGGGACGCTGTGGAGGCAGCCATCGCGCCGGGCGCCCGCGTCATCGTGGATCTCCGCGGGGTGTCCTTTCTGGATTCGACCGGCCTCGGGGTCTTTGTCACGGCGTTGAAGCACGTTCGGGAAGCGGAGGGAACCCTCGATCTGGTCATCACCTCTGCCCGGGTGTTGAAGGTCTTCGAACTGACGGGCCTGGACGTCGTCATCCCCATTCACGAGGAATTGGGCCCCCTGCTCGATTCCTGACATATCGGGCGCGTGGTGAAGACCACTGTACGAGCGCCACTCGATGCGCGACCCGGGCCACACTCGCGGCTGCTCTTGCGTAGACTTCGCCGGATCGCGAGGCGGGCGCGGATTCCCTACGGGATGCACTGCCGCAGCTGACACTGAGGAGAGAAATGATCGAGTTGACCGGGAACAACGTCGTTCTCGTGGGAATAGTGGCCGTCATTGGCTTGGCAGCCCTGGTCGTCGCAGGAATCCTTGTCCGCGAGGTTCTCGCGGCCAGTGAGGGAACCGAGCGCATGAAGGAGATCGGCGCTGCCGTGCAAGAGGGCGCCGCCGCTTACCTGAATCGTCAGTTCAAGACCCTGTCGATTTTTGCCGTCGTCGTGTTCTTCCTGCTGTTCCTACTCCCAGCGGAGACAAACACCGAGCGCATCGGCCGCAGCATCTTCTTCCTCGTGGGCGCGGTGTTCTCCGGAATCACGGGCTACATGGGCATGTGGCTCGCCGTTCGAGGCAACGTGCGCGTAGCCGCGGCCGCCAAGGATGCAGGAGAGCAGCGCGCCATGCGCATCGCCTTCCGCACCGGTGGCGTAGCAGGGATGTTCACCGTCGGCCTGGGCTTGTTCGGCGCCGCGCTCGTCGTTCTCGTCTACGCGGGAGAGGCCCCCAAGGTCCTGGAAGGCTTCGGCTTCGGCGCCGCGCTCCTAGCGATGTTCATGCGTGTCGGTGGCGGCATCTTCACGAAGGCCGCCGATGTCGGTGCAGACCTCGTCGGCAAGGTGGAGCAGGGCATTCCCGAGGACGATCCTCGCAACGCAGCAACGATCGCGGACAACGTCGGCGACAACGTCGGCGACTGCGCTGGCATGGCCGCCGATCTCTTTGAGTCCTATGCAGTGGTGTTGGTTGCCGCCTTGATTCTCGGCAGCGCCGCGTTCGGCGAATTGGGCCTCGTCCTTCCGCTCGTGATCCCCGCCATCGGCGTGATCACCGCGGTTATCGGCATCTTCACCGTGTCGCCCCGCCCCTCGGACCGGTCGGGTATGTCGTCGATCAACCGAGGCTTCTTCATCTCCGCGGCTATCTCCGCGATCTTGGTGGTCGTCGCCGTACTCGTGTGGGTGCCGAGTAGTTGGAGCGACATTGATGGCGACTTCGCTCGCGAGGCCGCTGATGCAGGAATTGGAATCAGCCCACAACTATTCGTCATCGGCGCCGTCTTCGTCGGCATCGTCCTCGCGGCGGTCATCCAGCAACTCACCGCCTACTTCACCGAGACCAACCGTCGTCCCGTAGACGACGTTGCAAAGACGTCCATGACCGGACCGGCGACGGTCATTTTGTCGGGCGTCTCGCTCGGCCTGGAGTCCGCCGTCTACACAGCCCTGGTGATCGGCGCCGCTGTGTATGGAGCGTTCTTGCTCGGCTCGGGCATCATTGGCCTCAGCCTCTTCGCGATCGCTCTCGCAGGAACAGGTCTGTTGACCACCGTGGGCGTCATCGTGTCGATGGACACCTTCGGTCCGGTGTCGGACAACGCGCAGGGCATCGCGGAAATGTCTGGCGATGTAGAGGGTGAAGGCGCTGCCGTGCTGACCCGCCTCGACGCGGTCGGCAACTCCACGAAGGCGATTACCAAGGGAATCGCGATCGCCACTGCGGTTCTGGCTGCGACGGCCTTGTTCGGTGCTTTCCGGGAGGCAGTCTTCGGCGCCGCCGAGGGCACATCCGCTGCGATTGGCGGCACCATCGGCGATATCGGCGACTCCTTGCAGTATCTGGGTGTTCTCGACGTCGCGACCCCGTCGAACTTGATTGGCCTGATCATCGGAGCGGCCGTTGTCTTCCTGTTCTCGGGACTGGCCATCAACGCTGTTTCCCGAGCCGCGGGCGCCGTCATCTTCGAAGTTCGACGCCAGTTCCGCGAGATCCCCGGAATCATGGAAGGAACGACCAAGCCGGAGTACGGCAAGGTCGTTGACATCGTTACTCGTGATTCGCTCCGCGAGCTTGTCACGCCGGGCTTGCTGGCCGTCCTCACTCCCATCGCCGTCGGATTCGGACTGGGTGTGGGAGCGCTCGGCGCCTACCTCGCGGGCACGATCGCCACGGGTGTCCTGATGGCCGTGTTCTTGTCGAACTCCGGTGGAGCCTGGGATAACGCGAAGAAGTTCGTCGAAGACGGAAACTTCGGTGGCAAGAATTCCGAAGCGCACTCGGCCACGGTCATCGGTGACACCGTCGGCGACCCGTTCAAGGACACCGCCGGCCCGGCGATCAACCCGCTGATCAAGGTAATGAACCTGGTGGCGCTGCTGGTGGCACCCGCCGTGGTCACGCTGAGCATCGGCGACGGAGCTAATCCGACCGTGCGCTGGGGCATCGCCATCGTGGCCGCCGCCATCGTGATCGGTGCTGTGGTCATCTCCAAGCGGCGCCCGATCGCCGTCGGTGACCAGGAGGGCGCCAACGCCTAGACGGTATGAATCCGATAGTCGGACGACCGCCCGGGACTCCCATTCCCCTACGGGGAATGCCCGGGCGGTCGCCGTTGACGGGGGCGGTGCCGAGTTGACAGCAACGGGTGTCCTACCGTCAGACTCCGCCGCAGTCGGATCCGAGCCGTTCGGCATCCACGATGACGGGAAGGACGCCTACGTGTCAGACAACACCTTGGTGATCGTTGAGTCTCCGGCGAAGGCGAAGAAGATCGCCGGATACCTGGGTGACGACTACACGGTCTTGGCGTCTGTTGGGCACGTTCGTGACCTCGCCTCGAAGGCATCCGAGATTCCGGCGGAAGATCGAAAGAAGCCGTGGGCGAAATTGGCGGTCAACGTCGACGACGCGTTCCAGACCTACTACGTCGTCCACGATTCGAAGAAGGCGACGATCAAGGAACTGAAAGCGGCCCTGAAGGATGCGGACGAACTTCTCCTCGCGACGGATGAAGATCGCGAGGGCGAAGCGATCTCGTGGCACCTACTCGAAGTCCTCAAGCCCAAAGTCCCGGTCAAGCGAATGGTTTTCAACGAGATCACCCCGGAAGCGATCCGGGAAGCTGTCGACCAACCACGGGAACTCGACATGCGACTGGTGGAGGCGCAGGAAACCCGCCGCGTTGTCGACCGGTTGTATGGCTACCCGGTATCTGAGGTCTTGTGGAAGAAGATCGGTCGCGAAGCGAAATCTGCAGGACGTGTCCAATCGGTCGCCGTTCGCCTTGTGGTGGACCGCGAGCGAGAGCGCATCGCATTCACGCCGGTGGAGTACTGGGGCATCGATGCGCAGTTTCTTCCCGGCCCGTTCCCAGGGCGTTTGGCGAGCGTCGATGGAGCGCGGGTGGCAACGGGGTCGGACTTCGACGACGACGGGCGACTGTCCCGTGAGGGGGCCGTCCACCTGGATGAGGCGTCGGCCCAGGCCCTGACGTCGGCGCTCGCTGGACAGGCCTTCACGGTCGACTCGGTGACGCAGAAGCCTTCCTCGCGAAAACCGAAGGCACCGTTCATGACCTCGACGCTGCAGCAGGAAGCTTCCGGTCGCCTTCGGTGGGGTGCGCAACGGACCATGCGGGTCGCTCAGTCTCTTTACGAGAACGGCTACATCACCTACATGCGAACCGACTCCACCACGTTGTCCGAGCAGGCACTGAACGCTGCTCGCAGCCAGGCCAGGGAGTTGTATGGCGGCGAGTACGTGCCAGATAAGCCCCGGCTGTATGACCGCAAGGTGAAGAACGCGCAAGAAGCGCACGAGGCGATTCGACCCTCGGGCGACTCCTTCCGCTCGCCCGCAGAAATCGCCGGGGAACTCGTCGGGGATGAGTTCGCGCTGTACGACTTGATCTGGAAGCGGACCGTGGCATCGCAAATGGTCAACGCGCAAACCGCGACCACCACGGTGCGCCTCTCGGCGGACAGTACGGACGGCCGGCACGTGGAATTCACCGCGTCCGGCACGGTCATCACCTTTCCTGGATTCATGGCTGCCCTCAAAGATGTGTCCAATGACGACGATGAGCGCGAACTACCGGCGCTATCGGAGGGTCAGCAGGTCGATGTCGAATCCCTGACCGCCGAAGGCCATTCGACGAAGCCGCCGGCCCGTTACAACGAGGCGTCTCTCGTGGCGAAACTCGAGGAGTTGGGTATCGGGCGCCCGTCGACGTACGCATCGATCATGTCCACGATTCTGGACCGTGGTTATGTGTGGAAGAAGGGATCGGCGCTGGTCCCTAGTTTCACCGCATTCGCCGTCATTCGATTGCTGGAGGAACACTTCGCTGCGCTCATCGACTACGACTTCACGGCCAACATGGAGAACGTCCTCGACCTCGTCGCGAGCGGTGACGTCGATCGCGTGCAGCAACTCGAGGCGTTTTGGCGTGGCGGCACGAGCGTCAACGGTGACTTTCCGGGAGTCAAAGCGCTCACCGAAGACCTTGGATCCATCGACGCACGAGGCAACGCGACGTTTGCCATCAAGGGAAGTGACGCCCACCTACGGGTCGGGCGCTACGGCGCGTACGTCGAACGTGGCGAGACCCGAGCGAACGTCCCGATGGGACTCGCCCCCGATGAACTCACGCCCGAGAAGGCGGAAGAGTTACTTGCGGAGCCGTCCGGTGACCGAGAGCTCGGCATAGATCCCGAAACCGAACTCATGATCGTCGCGAAGTCCGGCCGGTATGGCCCGTACGTGAGCGAGGTCTTGCCGGAGGGTTCTCCGAAATCTGCCAAGCCGCGCACCGCTTCGCTGCTGAGCGATATGAAGCCGAGCACAGTCGCTCTCGAGGACGCATTGAAGTTGATCCGCCTGCCACGCGTCGTGGGAGTCGATCCGAGCGACGGTGAGGAAATTCGTTCACAGAACGGACGTTATGGCCCCTACCTGACTAAGGGAACGGATTCTCGTTCTCTGGAATCCGAAGAACAGATCTTCTCGGTCACGTTGGAGCAGGCCCTCGCCCTGTTCGCCCAGCCCAAGCAGCGCCGCGGTCGCGGCCAGCCCGCTGCGCCTTTGCGGGAGGTCGGGGCGGATCCGACATCTGGACGATTGATCGTCGTGCGAGAGGGACGCTTTGGTGCGTACGTCACCGACGGCGAAACGAACGCGACACTGCGCGTGGTCGATGACCCCATGACGGTCAGCATCGAACGCGCGAGCGATTTGCTCGCCGAACGAAAGTCGAAGGGGCCCAGCAAGAAGACCACCAAGCGGTCGACGAAGAAGACGACCAAGAAGACCGCCAAGAAGACGTCGAAGAAGGCAACGAAGAAGACGGTGAAGAAATCCACCCGTGCAAAGGTGGCGGCTGCTCCATCTGCTGGCCCTGTTGAGTCATGACCGGCCTGTTCATCGTCTTCGAAGGTGGTGAAGGCGCCGGCAAGTCGACGCAGGAGTCTCTCCTAGGCGCGTGGCTGGAGCGCAAGGGTGAGTGTGTGGTGCGTACCCGCGAGCCCGGCGGCACACCGGCCGGAGAAGCGATTCGCACCGTGCTCCTCGGGAAAGACTTCGAAGGGCTCAGCGACAAGGCCGAGGCGTTGCTGTTCGCGGCTTCTCGCGGGGATCACGTCGATCAGGTGATCAGACCGCAACTGGAACAAGGCGCGATCGTCTTGTGTGACAGATACCTCGATTCTTCCGTCGCTTACCAGGGGTACGGGCGTGAACTGGGCGTCGAGCGGGTCAGAGATCTCAGCCTGTGGGCCACAGGTGGCCTCTTGCCGGACTTGACGATCGTTATGGATATTGATCCGAGCATCGGTTTATCGCGAGTCCAGGCACCGGATCGACTGGAGTCCGAACCCGTCGAATACCACCGCAGGGTGCGGCAAGCGTTCTTGGACATCGCATCGAAAGACCCCGAGAAGTACCTGGTCATTGATGCATCCGAGGCCGCCGATGTCATTGCGGCGCAAATTGCCGAACGGGTGAGCGAACTCATGGGACGGTCCCGGTGAGTTCGCATTCGCTTCCGGACTCGCGTCCGCGCTCACTGTGGTCCGGCCTCATCGGTCAGGACGACGCCATCGTCACTCTCCAGGCAGCAGTCCGGGACGCCCATGCCGCGGGCGAGTCTGGCCCCGCGATGACCCATGCGTGGCTGGTGACGGGACCTCCCGGATCGGGTAGGTCCAGTGCCGCCACGACCTTTGCGGCGGCACTGGTGTGCGATGAAGGCGGGTGTGGTTCGTGCCAGGCGTGTCGAACGGCTGCGCAGGGTGGTCACGCGGATGTGCACGTGGAGATCCCGGAAGGCTCGGAGATTCTTCTTGATCACGTGAAGCCGCTTGTGCAGATGGCAGCACAGGCTCCAATGACTGCCACCTGGCGCGTCATCGTGATCGAGGACGCCGATCGCCTCAACGATCGGGCAGCGAACTACCTACTCAAAGCCCTCGAGGAACCCACGCCCCACACCGTGTGGATTCTGTGCGCCCCAAGCGTCAACGACGTTCTACCAACAATCGCTTCTCGGACTCGCCATGTTGGCTTGCGCACCCCGCCGACTGCATCAATCGCTGCAATGCTGGTTGACGATTGTGGAGTCGATGAAACTCTCGCGGCGTTTGCCGCCCGCGCCTCTCAAGGCCATGTGGGTCGTGCCCGGGCGCTCGCTACCGACGAGATGACCCGCGAAAGGCGACAGCAGTACCTTCGGTCCCCGATGAATCTCCGAGATTTGCCGTCTTGCGTGGCTGTTGCCGGCGAGGTGTTCGAGGCAGTGTCCGCGGTGGCTGATGCTCGGGCAGATCATTTGGACGAAGAAGAAGTTCACTTGCTGAAGTCCCGCTATTACGCGGAGGGAGTCACTCGACTGACCGGCGCACTCAAGAGGTCCCATGACGCGGAGGCGAAAGAGCTCGCAAAGGAACAGAAGCGTCGACGCAAGAGGTTGGTCGTCGATGAAGTCGATCGCGCGATTGTCGACTTGATCGGTCTCTTTCGCGATGTGTTGACCGTCCAGATGCGAGCGAGAGTCGAGTTGATCAACGGTGAGATGACGGCTCAGATCGAACAGATGGCTGCCGGCTCCACCCGGGAAGATTCTGTCCGCAGAATGGATGCGCTTGAGCATGAGCGCACGGTGTTGTTTGCGGGAGGTAGCCCGCGGGCAGTCCTCGAAGCCGTGATGGTTCAGATCAAAGATCCGAAAGTCCGCGTCGGGGTCGCCTAGATTTTCGAGGCCGCCTGCAACCCGTGCGCGTAGGCGATCAGTGCTGAAGCGGCCGGCTCCAGAACGTCGCTCACGGGACGATCGATGTCTGGCTCTGCCAAGAGTCGAGCGGCGGCTGCCAAGAGGACGTCATAAGCCGCCGACCCACGATCAAGTTGTTGGCTCACCGCTTGCGACGCCTGTTGAGCATTCTCGGCCGCGGATGTACCCGGCATGCGGCGTGCCATTTCGTCGAGGACTCTAAGACGCTCGGCTAGTTCGTTGAGGGTGGGTGCAACCGACGAGTCGGCTGCTCTCAACTCTCGCGCCGCATCGTGGTGCAACGGCTCAATCGCGTGGATGACTTGAACGGTTTGAACGCGCACCGCTGTGTAGCGGGCGACAGAGTCGTACCCGACTGCGCCACGACGAACAAGCGCCGGAGGAGACGTGATCTGCGGAGCTGCCGTGAAGGGTGACAGCCGCCGCCAGGAACGCCCACCGATGACGGCTGCGACGGCGCCGATGGCGGAGACGGCAAACCACCCAGCACCGGTGACGCCGGTTGCAGCGACATCGATGATTCCCACCGTTGCGGCGGACGCGCTGACGGCTGTGCCGCCGATGGTCATGACTTGTGACTGGACTTTGCGAACGTGATGAGCTCGCCGAGCCCGGCGGGTGTCTGCGGCGCTTCGCTTGGCCTCGCGTTCGAGTTCTCGACGACCAGCCGGTGTTCCGCGGAATGCGTCGACGAGGTCGAGACCCTTGCGGATGCCGGCGTCCACGGCAGCGGCGAGCTCCGCTGCGTCGCGCTTGCCGTTACCCATAGGACGAGATTACGTCCCGGGTTACCGTGTCGCTTATGCGCGTTCGCATTCTCGTTGTCACCACCCTGGTAGGGGGTGTGACGATCGCTGGTTGCTCGCGCGCACCGGAACCAGTTCCCCTCCCGGCACCGACGGTGCCCGCACCCGTCCCGACCGAGGACGGCTTGGCACCGTTCTACGACCAGACCATTGAGTGGCGCGACTGCGGGGACGCAGAGTGCGCGCGCATCGACGTGCCGCTGGATTATTCGAATCTGGATGGTCGCACCACGGAGCTGTCCTTGACCCGGGTTCCCGCAGCGGATGAGCCCATCGGTGCGCTCTTCGTAAACCCGGGCGGACCAGGAGGAAGCGCCTTCGATTACGCCCGCGCAGCGGACTACATCGTCAGTCCGAGCATCCGCGACGCATTCGACATCATCGGCGTCGATCCGCGCGGGGTAGCCGGCAGCGACCCCATCCGGTGCTGGAGCGACGCGGAAATCGACTACTACTTCGCGAGCGATGGAACGCCGGATACGCCCACGGAGGCGGAGGCAATCGCCGAAGACACGAACACCTTGCTCGAGGCATGCGATAGCAAAGCGGGGGATGTGTGGGAGCACATGGACACGATCTCGACGACACGAGACATGGACATCGTTCGCTCACTGCTCGATGAACCGGCTCTCAATTACCTGGGCAAGTCGTACGGAACAGCCATCGGCACTACGTATGCAGAACTGTTCCCGCAGCGGGTTGGACGCATGGTGCTCGACGGTGTTCTCCCCGTGACGGCCAGTCAGGAAGAAGTGACGTTCGGACAAGCGGTCAGCTTCGAAGCCTCGGTCAAGCACTTCGCTGCCGACTGCGTGGACTCCGGCGAGTGTCCTTTCGCCGGGAACTCACGAGAAGTCGAGCAGGCATTGCGGAGTTTCCTTGCTGGACTCGACGATTCACCGCTACCGACCTCCGGTGATCGTGAGTTGACGGAGTCGTTGGGCCAATATGCGGTCCTGTCGTTTCTTTACTTCCCGAGTAGTGACTACCTGCGTCTTCGGGCAGCGTTGACCGAAGCAGTGGAGGAGAACGACGGAACGGCCCTGCTCTCACTGGTCGATGAGCGGGTGAACAGGTCCCCTGATGGTCGGTATCTGGACAACTCGACGGAGGCTTTCTACGCGGTGACCTGCGCGGACATGCCGTACAACGGAACGGTCGATGAAGTTGCGCGTCTGGCTGCTCAGTGGCGGGAAGTAGCTCCAACCTTCGGGGAGGCATTCGCGTGGGGAATGCTCTCGTGCGTCGGCTGGCCGCAAGCCGCAGAGAATCTGGATTCGGTCTCCGGTTCAGGAGCGGCTTCGATCTTGGTTGTCTCGACGAGACAAGATCCTGCGACCCCGTACGACTGGGGCGTGGATCTGGCGCGGTCGCTCGAGGACGCGCATCTGGTTACCTGGAATGCCACCAACCACACCGCGTACCGCGAGGGATCATCGTGTGTGGACGAAGTCGTGGACGAGTACCTGCTGACGGGCACTACCCCCCCGCAGGACGTCACCTGCGATTAGACATATACCCTAGGGGGGTATAGATGGCAGGAGGCAATATGGCCGGTTACACCGCCGACAAAGAAGCACTCGTCACAAGACTTCGACGGATCGAGGGACAGGTCCGGGGTTTGCAGCGGATGGTCGAGGACGACACCTACTGCATCGACGTCATCACCCAAGTGTCTGCAACGACGAAGGCTCTGCAGTCTGTTGCGCTGCTTCTGTTGGAGGACCATCTCGGCCACTGCGTTGCCCACGCCATGGCGGATGGCGGCGACGCGGCAGACGAGAAGGTCAGCGAGGCGTCCGCGGCAATCGCCCGACTGGTCAAGAGCTAAGACAAGGCCGCAGATGAGCATCTCCCAGGAGTACGCCGTTCGTGGCATGACATGTGACCACTGCGTTGTCGCCGTGACCGAGGAAATCTCCGCACTGTCTGGCGTGATGACCGTGGATGTCGATCTTGTGGTGAATGGCGACTCTCGTGTCACTGTTGCCAGCGAACATCCCCTGGATGCGAACCTCGTCCGAGCCGCAGTTGATGAAGCCGGATACGAGATCAGCGACTAGTAGGCCATGAACACCCCGGTGTCTGCTGTGACTGAGGTCGATCTCGACATCACGGGAATGACCTGTGCCTCCTGCGCGGCGCGTGTGGAAAAGAAACTGAACCGAATGCCTGGGGTCACAGCCACCGTCAACTACGGGACCGATCGAGCCCACATCGCGTTACCAGATGGCACGTCGATCGATGACGCGATCGCGACTATCGAAGCAACGGGATACACGGCGCAGAGGCCGAGAGTTGATTCCGATCGCGAGCGCGCGCACGATGACCCAGAACTCCGTGACCTACGCCGTCGCGTGACGATCAGTGCGATTTTGACCGCGCCGGTGGTCGCTCTTGCGATGATCCCGCCCCTGCAGTTCGACTACTGGCAGTGGATCAGCCTCGCTCTCGCGGCACCCGTCGTTGCCTGGGGTGCTCTCCCCTTCCACCGGGCAGCGTGGACGAATCTGCGCCACGGCGCGGCGACCATGGACACCTTGGTTTCGCTAGGCGTAGGCGCGGCCTTCGTGTGGTCGTTGTATGCGCTCTTTCTTGGGGGAGCAGGCGATCCGGGAATGCGCATGTCCTTCCACGTGCTGCCCTCCCAAGGCACCGGCAACAGCGAGATCTATTTGGAGGTCGCTGCGGCTGTCACCACCTTCATTCTGCTCGGCCGGTATTTCGAAATTCGCGCCAAGAGCCGAAGCAACCAGGCCCTTACCGCGCTGTTGTCCCTGGGCGCTAGGGAGGTCACGGTGGTGAGTGACGGGCGTGAACGGACGATCGCCGTCGACGAACTCATCGTAGGAGATCACTTTGTCGTGCGCCCCGGAGAAAAGGTGGCAACAGACGGTCGAGTGATCAATGGTGAATCGTCCGTGGACATCAGTCTGCTCACCGGGGAACCGATGCCGGTGGAAGTCGGTCCCGGCGATGCGGTGGTGGGTGCGGGAATCAACACCTCCGGTCGTTTGGTGGTGCAGGCAACTCGTGTGGGAGTCGACACGCACCTCGCACAAATTGCCGCCCTCGTTGAGGACGCGCAAACGAAAAAGGCTCCGGTGCAGCGCCTCGCCGACCGAATCTCAGCCGTCTTCGTTCCCATTGTGATCGTCCTGGCGATTGCCACGGTCGTGGGTTGGTCTATTAGCGGAGCCGATCTTGCGTTCGCATTCACCGCGGGTGTCGCGGTGTTGATCATCGCCTGCCCGTGCGCGCTTGGATTAGCGACTCCCACGGCGCTTCTCGTGGGAACGGGGCGTGGGGCGCACATGGGAATCGTCATTCGCGGGCCGGAGATTCTTGAGTCCACACGAAAGATCGACACCATCGTGCTGGACAAGACAGGGACGCTGACGCACGGTCGGATGAGCGTCGTAGATGCCCTCATCGAGGCGGATCGACCCGACACGTACGAATTGACCGCCGCAGTCGAATCGGCGTCCGAACACCCCATTGGCCGCGCCTTTGCCGCTGCGATGGACGAGACCCGACCAGTAGAGGCGTTCTCAAGCACCCAAGGTCAAGGAGTCCGGGCAGTGGTCGACGGTTCCACAGTGGTCACGGGTCGGCCATCCTGGCTTGTTCAGGAGTGGTCGATCTCCATCCCGCTAACCGCACATGACTGGATCGACGACCAATGCGAGCGCGGACGAACCGTCATCGCCACAGCCATGGACGGCTCCTTCGGGGGAGCTTTTGCCATCGCCGATGCTGTCAAGGACTCCAGTGCGCAGGCAGTCTCGGAAATCAAAGAGCTTGTTGGTGAACCGATTCTCGTCACGGGAGATAACGCCCCTTCAGCTCAAGTCGTGGCCGATCAACTGGGTATCGGCGCTGTCGTCGCAGACGTGCTCCCCGAGTCCAAAATCGCAGTGGTTCGAGATCTTCAGGCCCAAGGGAAGTATGTAGCGATGGTGGGAGACGGCGTGAACGACGCTGCTGCTCTGGCGCAGGCCGACCTGGGCATCGCGATGGGATCGGGAAGTGACGTCGCGATTGAGGCAAGCGACATCACTCTGGTGCGCTCCGATCCGCGCAGCATCGTTGATGCCATCCGGCTGTCTCGTCGGACCCTCTCGACGATCAAAGGCAACCTGTTTTGGGCTTTCGCGTACAACATCGCTGCCATCCCGTTGGCTATGGCCGGGTTGCTCAATCCCATGATCGCCGGGGCGGCGATGGCCTTTAGTTCTGTGTTTGTTGTGGGCAACAGCCTCCGCCTACGCAGATTCCAGCCGACCGGGTAGCCTTTCGGGGCTCAAGCGAGCAGGCCGCCTTAGCTCAGGGGTAGAGCAACGCACTCGTAATGCGTAGGTCCGGGGTTCAAATCCCCGAGGCGGCTCCACCGTGATCCCCCCGCGAAATCGGGGGGTTCCGCAATTACTGGTGTGCTTCTAAACGTCGACGGAGACGGCCAGAGGAACCATTTTGGAACCATTTGTGCTTGGCACTCGTTGAGTCGCAGCCTCATCCATGCTGGCCGCAAGGGCGTCCAGGTCGTCTCCGAACAGCCCGCCGTAGGTGTCCAACGTGAGGCGGATGTCCGAATGTCCCATGGCCTTCTGAAGGACCTTGACGTTGGCTCCAGCTTGGACAGCGAGAGCCGCATACGTATGGCGAAGACAATGCGGAGTGACATCGGCCAGGCCAGAGTCGGCGGCTGCCTTATTGAAGAAGTCGGATCGCCACCGTGAATAGCGAATCTGCGCTCCCTTCACGCTCGTGAACAACAGGTCGCTCGAGCGAGAGGCTCCGCCGACGATGACTGACAAGGGACCAATCAGAAATTCAGGGATCGGAATTTCTCGTGGCTCGCCGGACTTGGGTGGACCGACAATGAGGCGCCCGCGAACGTCGGAGACTGCTCGTCGCACATGCAGCCTCTTCGTGACCAGGTTCACGTCCTTCACACGGAGCTCAGTCGCTTCACCGAAGCGAACGCCTGTGTATGCCATGACCAGGATCATGAGCGAGTATCGATCGATCGCATTGGCGAGTGCGTGCACCTGCTCATGAGTCAGGTACTTGTTCTCTCGATCCTTGGACACTGCCGGCAGAAGACCCCTTTTGCCAGCGAGTTCTTTCGCTCTCGTGACTGGGTTGTTGCCAATGAGCCCGTCGGCAACAGCCCACTCAAGTACCTGGTTGAGCACCGTAAACGCTTTTCGGACCCTGGACGCTGAGTATTTCTCCGTAATGGTTCTTGTCCAGCTCGTGACGCCTGCTGCTGTCACGTGCCGCAATTGGGTGCGAGCCCATTGTGGTGCCACCACTGATGTCCAAAGTTCTTGATAGTCGGATCGAGTGCGGTCGCTTACAGAAATGCCGTGAACCCACTCGCCGTACACCGAAGCGATAGTCGCTGTCCCACCTTTTGGGTCCGTCCACTGACCGTTTCGAATCTTGGCCAGTTGTGCCGCCTCCCAGGCCTTCGCCTGGCCCTTGGTTTCGAAGCCGCTCTTTGTGAACTGCTTCGCGCCAACGCGGTAGCGCACCTTGAACTTGCGATCTCCCAGTTTCTGAATACTCATGAGTTGTTTGCTCGCGCTTCCTTCGCTCGATTCACCAAGAGTCTGAGGTCTGACGCTGCTTGAGCCGCGTTCGTCCCAAAAGCCAAACCATCTTCCTCTCGAGTCAAATACCCGAAGTTGCGTGCCCGCTGAATGATGTTGCGCGCCTGTGCTGGTGAATCGAGATTGAGCGCATCGCATACGCGGATAGCTGGCTTGTCATCCAGCCAGTACAGACGCGCGATGAGGTATTCCTTCGCAGCCTGAAGAGCGCGATGCCGACCCCGGAGGTCTCGGCGGTTGCCGTAATGCGATCCGCTATCCCAGTTCATGAGCCCCGCATCAATTGCCTCAACAACGGAATCGATCTCCTGGTTTGTGGGAATCGATAGTCGAGTTGATTCATCAATTGCTGGCGCTTGGGAACTCGCCAGAACGGCTGAGGTCATTGCGCGCGTCGGCACCGCCCGGCGGTTCGCATCAGTGAGCCCCTGGTGACGAAGGTCTAAGTCGAATGTTTCGGCAAGAGCTTTTGCCTCAGAGTCAGTCATCTGTTGCTGGGCTCGCCACACTCTCTCCTCGAGCGGGTATTGGACTGAGATGTCCAACGACCACCACTGGACCGCGTGAGTTGACGTCGACTCATCCCAGAAGACCGCCACGTACCCCTTGGCTCCGAGATGTATGACCCTGACTCGGGGGTCGCTTTTTGACTCCATGCGCTCGACAGTACCAGATTGCGACATGGTCGCGCAAGTACGTCGCGAGCTATACATCTAGTATGTTACGATGATGCTACCCGACTTCATCATAAGGATGAAGCGCAGAAGAAGGGAGAGGCCATGGAGCCTTTCGTTGAAGCCGCCGAGGCGGCAAAGCATGCAGGAGTGTCCCAGTCCCTCGTTCGCAAATGGACGACCAGAACTGAGGATGCGATCCCTCACCACCGACTTCCCGGTGGCCGCGGAGTCAGGTACCGGCTCAGCGAGGTCTCAGCCTGGCTTGAGCGGTCAGGGGGAGACGCCTGATGACTACGGAGAAAGGCCAGAAGCGGTGTAGTCGAATAACTCTGACTGGCAGGGGTGAAGTCACGGTCGAGGGGAGTCCCCTGCAGGTTCGAAATGAGTTTGCTCGCTCGAAAGATGCGATCGGGAAGTTCCGGGAATATCGGCCAGAGGTCGGTACCAACCGAGAGCTCCTCATCGCTCGCGATGACGTCAGTCTCATCAGAGAGGTTCTGTGATGCAGAACCGGTTAGGCGACATTCTTGACAAGATCGAGAAGTGGTTTGGGAGCTTCATTCTTGCTCGAAGCCCCCACGCAGAGGACGTGCTCACGTTGTGGACACTCCACACGCACGCGCTCACGTACGTGAATACGAGTCCGCGACTTCTATTCACTTCAGCCGTCCCAGGCTGCGGCAAGACCACAGCCCTGGAGCATCTCGAGCGGCTGTGCAACAACACGCTCATGAGTTCACATGCGACACCAGCACTCATCGCGAGAGTTGTAGACCGTCAACCAACGACGCTGCTGCTCGACGAAACAGACAACCTCCTCAAGCGGGGTCGCGATGGTGTGGGTGATCTTTTTGCCACCCTCAACAGCGGCTACCGAAAAGGCGGGAAACGTCTCCTGCTGGAATCAGATGGGCAGCAAGGTTGGAAGACGAAGAAGCTCAATACCTACTCGGCCGTCGGGATGGCTGGAATAGGAAGCCACCTTCCTGACGCTTTATCGTCGCGAACGATCCTGATAGAGCTCGATCGTGCACGCCAAGGTCAAGTACAGAACACGGCGTGGGACCTCCACGGAGATGAGGCTCAACAGCTCCATGACGAGCTGCAGAGCATCCTTCGCGAGCCGCAGGTCGTGAACGAGCTCCAGAACCTGTCAAAGGACCACACCGTTGAGATAGACGGATTGTTCGGGCGAGATCGAGAAGTGTGGATGCCTCTCCTGTCCCTCGCGCACGTCGCCGGTGACGCCTGGTACGAGAGAGCGATTGACGCCATGACTTGGTTCCTCGCTGACGCTGAGGATGCTCAAAGCCTGAAGCCGAAGATGCAAAAGATTCAGCTCCTCGAGGATCTCCTGCTCACCTGGCAGGAAGAGCCGCCCACCGCCAGTGGTTTCGTCTCATCGCAAGACCTCGTCATCAAGTTGCAGGCCATCAACCCGGATCAATGGGGCTTCAACGCGCGTTACGGGGAACTGAAGCCGAAGCGATTGGCCAGCATGTTGAACGAATACGGGATCCGACCCCAGCACAACCATGACCGAACGAAGCGCGGCTACGTGTGGAGTGACTTCAAGGATTCGTGGGCGCGATACCTGCCAGATGCCTGGCGTCAAGAGGAAGACGGTGAAGCCACATAGGTCCGGCTCTTCAGCGTGCTATTGCAATCCCCAAGGGGGTCTCACGAGTGGTGAGGCCCCCTTTGCTTGTCCGGACGGATGGACACATTGGACGGATTGGACGGATGTACCGGAGGGATCTGCCCTGGGATCGCGCGTAGGCGCTCATTGCGCTGAATGATGAGGCAGATTCAAGAGAACGCATCGGTCGCATGAGCATTGCCACAAGCCGCGCTCGTCTCTGCGACGCTGTTCCTCCTCGCGTACCTTCTGCTCCTGCTGCCGCTCTGCCTTGTCCGACAAGCTCTCGCCCTTGAGAAGCCTGTACGCGCTCGCGTAAATCCCGTATCCGGCGACGAGAAAGAACCACCCCAAGAAGACGAGAAGACCAAGGAGAAGAAAGGCGATGAGAACCAAGCTCGGACCGCTAAACATCAATCACTCCTGACCCTCGTAAATGAGAGGGCTGCCGTTGTAGATCATGCTCATGAGTTCATAGAGTTTCGAAGTCTCGTCTGATGTTCGGGTATGTAGATCGGCATACCACGCTGCGCTAAGCAAGCCGCGCCACTCCTGGTAGTCGAGGCGCATCGTGATGCCTCTACCCTTTCCGCTTTCCTCACCCGGATACAGACCACTTTCCTCATCTTCCATGAAATCAATGGTTTGCCGGAGTTGACTATCGAGTAGGCCTTTCTTGACGTGTATGTGTTCATCCGTGTACCGAGCAGCGTCCAGTAACATGCGCCATTCCTCACGCGTCAAGTACATGGTGGTATCTCTCGTCACTTGACGTTCTTCCACGGCAGCCTCCATGGGGCGGCGGTTCACTTCGACGTGAATGTTATGCCCAGGCTCTACTCCCCATAAACCAGAAACTAAGCGAGAGGAACGAAGTCACCTCTTTTGTCTCACGGACCAATCTGAGGAATCCCGAATCCCACTCTTCCTTCCGGTGGAAGTGTCCAAAGCGTCCAATCCGTCCATGCGTCCGAGAGGGGCTCCCGGGTTCTTCTCTCTTCAAGCGGAGCTGCGTGGTCTCGGTAAGGACCACGCCAAAGGGCTCCTCAATGGAACCCTTTCCCTGGGGATGCTCCGGTGAAATCCGGAGAATCCTCCCGGGTTGTTGGCCCTGATTCGCTATGTCGAGAGGGACTATCTCTCTCGGTTGCTTCCGGGTTCCCCGGATACGCGTGGTCTTGCTTAGTTACTCTTGGCAGTCGTTGATTTGGGGGGTTTTGTGGAGTCGTCTTTCTCGGACAAGGTCGCGTTTATCTGGTCGCTGGCTGAGGTTCTTCGTGGTGACGTGAAGGCTCATGAGTATGGGCAGTTTGTGTTGCCGTTCTTGGTGTTGAGGCGGTTGGAGTGTGCCTTGGAGCCGTCGAAGCCTGCGGTGTTGGAGAAGGCGAAGTCGGTGGAGCTGGGTTCGGCTTCTGCTGATCAGATCTTGCGGAAGGTGGCTGGGGAGCGGTTTTACAACACGTCTCCTCTTGACTTGTCTCGCTTGTTGAATGATTCGGCGAATGTTGCGGCGAACCTTCGGACTTACGTGGCTGCGTTCTCTCCGGGTGTGACGGAGGTTTTGGAGGCTTATGAGTTTGATGACAAGGTGAGCCGTCTTGATAAGGCTGACTTGTTGTACTTGTTTGTGTCGAAGTTCGCTGAGATTGACTTGTCGGAGTCTTCGGTCTCGAATCGTGAGATTGGGATGATGTTTGAGGAGCTGCTTCGCAGGTTCTCTGAGATGAGTAATGAGACGGCTGGTGAGCACTTCACGCCTCGTGAAGTGATCCGGTTGATGGTGAACTTGTTGTTTAGTGAGGATGACAAGGCGTTGTCTGGCGCTAAGCCGGTGCGCACGATGTATGACCCGGCGTGTGGCACGGGTGGCATGTTGACGGTGGCTCAGGAGTACTTGCGGGAGTTGAACCCTGAGGCTGTGTTGCAGGTGTATGGGCAGGAGTTGAACCCTGAGACGTGGGCGATTGCCCGGTCGGATTTCTTGATTCAGGAGCAGGATCCGGAGCGGATCGCTTTCGGTAACTCGTTGACGGACTCGGATGGGTTTGCTCGGGAGAAGTTTGATTACATGTTGGCGAACCCGCCGTTTGGCGTGGATTGGTCGAAGTACAAGGCTCCTATTGAGAAGGAGCGTGATGCTCTGGGTGATGCTGGCCGTTACGGCCCGGGCTTACCGAGGGTGTCTGATGGGAGCTTGTTGTTCTTGCTGCACATGCTGAGCAAGTTCAAGGATGTGGATGACAATCCTGCGACGGTGGACATCATTGAGGGTGGCACTCGGATGGCGATTGTCTTCTCGGGTAGCCCGCTGTTTTCTGGTGCTGCGGGTGGCGGTGAATCGGAGATTCGCCGGTACGTGATCGAGAACGATCTCCTGGAGGGGATCGTTGCTCTACCTGATCAGTTGTTTTACAACACGGGTATTTCGACGTACTTCTGGATTTTGACGAACCGTAAACGTCCGGAGAATGCGGGGAAGATTTTCCTGGTGGATGCTCGTGAAGAGTTCACGAAGATGCGTAAGTCATTGGGTGAGAAGCGCAAAACGATCTCCGAG
>WLWG01001283.1_pt1 | contig 23217 bp, 30 predicted proteins | sample 6712871 | NCBI WGS metagenome assembly WLWG01 (sample SAMN12718693, study PRJNA515312) | sponge metagenome | isolation source: marine sponge | host: Mycale hentscheli | place: New Zealand: South Island, Marlborough, Capsize Point | collected 2003-05-01
TGGTAAGGTTCTCTTTGCATCCTCTATCTCTTCTATGTTTATGTATGGTGTATCGTAACTACTTCCTGTATATGATGTATAGTTATCGTAATCGTTTGAGCGCGCGAGTTGGAATAGTTCATGGAACCAGTTCTTACCTTTCGGTGTAGAGATGAATAAGACTTTCTTACCACGTACTAAGAAGACTGGTTTGATCGCCTCCTTCCATGCATCCTCTTTCATAAAGGCAGCCTCATCTAAGATACCATAGTCTACTGTTAGACCTCTTATGTTATCATACTTCTCTGCTGATCTAAAGATGATCTCACTACCGTTCTTTAGTTTTATATAGTTATCTGAGTAGTTACAGTTTTTAACTATGCCTGATGCGCCGATGGCCTGCATTAGTTCTTTCTGTACCTTAGTAGTTTGTGAATAGACTGGCGATACCCATAAGACCTTACATGGCCCATCATTAATCATCCAGTATAATGAAAGGTTGATCGCCATTAAGGATTTACCAAACTGACGACCAACACAGGCTACATGGTATTTAGCTGAGCTACTAATAATATCATGCACCATAACTCTCTGTTTAGGATGTGGTGTAAAACCAGTAAAATTCATTTACTCTTCTATTCTGTTAACGTCATCATTTATATCTGGTCCAAACTCAAACTTAATGTTCTTAAACAGATCTTCTCCATCTTGACCTGTTATCTCTTGTCTTGCTAACTTAGGTATAATGTATTCAGATAGTTTTAACATTAGTTCCATTGCTTTTGCTGGATCATCATGGCTTACTTGTATTAGCCATCTATTCATATTGTCTAAGTTATCTTCTGTTAACTTTTGATATGCTTCTCTAATAAGTTTTGTATTCTTATTCTTTGAGCCCGCTTTTCTGCCGGCTCTGTTAATGTTGTGGTCTCCGCCTTTAAACTCTCCCATCTTCTTTCAATGCTTTATTTAAGGTTTTAACAGTTTGCTTTGCTATCTCAAAGGACTTAGCCTTAATCGTAGCTACAACAAACTCATTCTCGGTAAGCGTATACTTACCTGTTTTGGTTTCGTAAACTGGATATGATTTCATATTCTACTTTTAGTCTTTTTTTAATATTAAGTACACAACGGCCACACGAACTAACTGGCTTGTTCTCTCCTGTTGTTCTATTGTAGATGGCATAGATGTGTTTTGCCTGCTCTTGTGTCATTCTGACATTGCCTAACAAGACGTAATTGTCTGTTAACCATTTGTAATCTTCGTTATTCATAATAGTATTTTTAAATATAGCTCACTAATAATTGATGCTAGTGCTGCATATAAGATACCTTCGTACCCACTTAGAAATATAAAAGGTCCGACATTTAACCAAAACGTCATACACATATTACATTTCATTGGTTTATCTGGCATCCATTTAAACCTTTGATTGAAGTCAGCTGCCATGTGTCCAAGTCCTGCTGCTCCTAATATCATTAATATTATCTCCATTGTTCTATTCTATTTTTTATGTATTCTCTACACTCGCTTACGGCTTGACTAATAGACGTTCTCGGTATACCTGTGATTCTACTTAGCTCAGAGTAATTCGGTTGCTCTAACCACATCTTAAATAGTTTTACTCTAAACCATTGTTCTACAGTATCTGCTTCCATATCTTCCATAATACCTTCTATAGCTTGTAAATTCATATCTTTAGTAATAGCGTGGTTAAAGTCTTCAGGTATTGCACCATCAATACTATGTTCTAATTTTGCTTCATAGTCTTTAAAGTTTTGTGTAGTATTATTAAATACATTATACATGTGTTCTTTAGATTCTATCCATAAGTTACTAACATCTTCATAGGGTACTAAATCACCGGTTCTATTACTTACATAACCTATATTAGTTTTAAGCGGGACTTCTTTACCAGCATATCTATATACTTTATGCCATGGTGAAGTACTTGAGTAATAGTTTCTATGCATTATACCACTTAAGAATAAGAAAGCTTGTTTCTTTTCTATTAGTTCTTCTGCTCTTTTATGTTGTATAAAAGATTCTATAGCAACATGTGCTAATTCTTCGTATACATGATGACTAGAAGTTTTAGTTATTCTTCTGGCTATGTGTACAATCTCATTGTAATTGTCGGTAATAAATTTATCTAGGGTCGTACTCAAAGTAATCAAATATATCTTTCATTATTGCACATTCTTCGTATGCTTCTTCTTGTAATGCTATCTCATACCTAAATGCCATTAGGGCTAAGGCTTCACTAACATCATTATGAGATTCATCTAAGTATCTGTCTAACATAATATCACGGAACTCTTGCTTTACCTTTTCATTCTCAGTAAAGTATAGTCCAATGATTTTCCATTCTTTTTTCTTCATGGCTATCATCTTTCGTATGTGCCTCTACCAGTAAATCCCCATATCTCTCTATCTAGTCTAGCCATAGGTGTATAATATGGTCTACCACCTTCTTTATCTATGCTTTTACTGTCTGGTTCTAATAAGTTATGGTTAGTACATCCTATTAGGTATGCCCATCTTACATGTGATGAATGCTTTTTAAGTGTAACGATTTTAACACCGGTTCTGATATGCTTCATGTAAAATACAAAATGCTCACGATTAAGTTTAGCTATCTTACACAGTTTGGTATCAACATTATCTAATATTACTTCATGTATGTTATTCTCTTCACGATCTAATATACGTCTAATATCAGAACCGTACACATCTAGTGCTTTATCTGTTAGTTCATACTCAACTGCTATTCTACGTAAGAATGCAAATAACATGCAAATGCCTTCATCGTCAGTGTTTACCCATTCAGGTACTTTAATTTGTATCTCCATATTATATTTATCTGTTTACCTTTGCTAACATCTGTTTAACTTCAGTAACAGTTCTACCAACGGACAGTTGAAATTCAGCCATGGTTTTTTCTTTGTGAGGAAGACTCTCTATAAAAGAGTCTTTCTCTCTATAATACCCTTTAGGGGTATTGGCGGACTTTTTGTCCATATTGATACGGACATTTTGACCATATAAAGCTTTAAGCTTTTTACTAGGTTTATATTGATTTGCGTTACGTGTATGTCTACCTGACTTAACTGTTATTAATTTAAGCTCTTGTAATTTCTTTATATCACGTTGTGCTGTTTTACCAGATACATTAATTAATTTACCAATAGTAGTATAGCCTCCAATAAGTGGCTTGTCTTCTTTAGTAAAAGATATTATTATATTAGCAAGGAGTAGTTGACTAGGTGTTAGTCCTAGTTGTATGAGCGGTTCTATTACTGCATACTTAAGATACTTAATGTACATATTTTATTATTTTATTATTATACGGACTTTCTGTCCATTGTTTCAAAGCCTTGCTCTTCTACCAGTCCATACTATACCTTGTGCTCTTAGGCGCGCGTGCATGCGCTTGTGGTTTTCAGATCTAGTAACCCATTCTAAATTAGTGTAGTGGTTATTGTGTTTGTTACCATCGATGTGGTCAACACATGTTTTAACTTCAGGATCATCATTGTCTACAAAGTGTTTAGCTACCATCCTGTGAATGTATTTCTCTGGTAAGTTATTAGTAGATATTGCATAATAGCCACCGTAACCTTTACCTTTGTATTTGTTTGTTGCTGTAAGTGCAGGTTTAATCTCTTTTAGTTCTCCAGTATGAGATTGTGATTTAAATATTCTACCTTCTGGTGAAATCCAATAATCCCAGTATTTTTGATCTTCTGCGTTCTTTGCTCGATTACCACCAACGATCGTTGTTCCAAGATGTTTTAAGTTGTCCATAATTAATTGTTTTTTTATTATACTTTATATATCGTTGTAATCTGAGAAAAAAGGCGGATTCCTATAAAAGGCCGAAGGGCCCTCGAATGAGGACCCTTCTATATAATAAAATAATAAAATAAACAACCATGAACATGACACTCATGATTATGCAAAATGACAAACATTAATTACAATGAATCGTCATACCTTATATATCGCTATATAATTTTGTTTCAGATTACTCTGCGTTTCTTTCAGCTTTTAGTACTTCTAGTTCAGCAGCTACTTTTAGTAGCTCATCTTCTTTAGAAGTTATTTCTGCATCAACATCAATCTGAATTGTTTCTGTTTTAACTAGAGTATTAACTCCGTTAACGCTTTCGTATGTTTGGATAGTTTCTGTTTTCATAATTTATGTATATTAATTTCTGTAAAGAACCATTAGTGGATTACTAGTTTGTGCACCGTATGAAACACCGCCTACTCCGTGTACACCAATGTTTGCTGGTAGTGCAGTACCTGGACTTACACCTGGATCAACATAAGGAGATATTGCTCTATAGTAGATACCACCAACTTGATTTCCACCCCCACCAGAGAATACTGATTGTGACCATCCTTTCATTCTAGCTACGCTATCTGATCTAAATACTACAATAGCTACTTGACCATTTAGTTTACCGCTAGGCATTGTAAAAGGAGTACCTAAGTTAATTATCTTATCTCCAGTAGTTGATGTATCAATTGTACCTAATGTTGATAATTGATCATTAACGTATGTTATTCCGTTTGCACCTACACCTAAGTCATAAATAGCAACTTCAGCAGTTGAACCTGCAGCAGCAGTTTGAACTGAAAGTAAAATACTAGACAGTGTTTCACCTTCTGCTAGTGAAATGATTTGGTAATATGCAGCATCGACAGCGCTACCCGCTGAGGATAAGTTATATCCTGAAAGCATCTGATTAGTTTTGTAAGCAGAAGCTTGTGAAGCTGGATTTGCTTGATAAGGTATTACACCTTTAGCAGCACTTGCTCCTATTGCAGAATATGATTGTGCTCCGCCACCGCCTCCTACTGGAGTAGAGTCAACTTGTAATCCACCTGATGCGTCAATGTTTAATCTTCTGTCTGTACCACCAGCATCTGAGATAATAATACCACCTGCAGTTGGCGTTGAATCAGTTTGTACTTCTAGTGCTTTAACTGAAACTGTATCTGCTGTTGCAGCGATTACACCATCACCAAGAGCCACAGCAGCATTTGCGTTAGCTTGTGTATTTCTACCAAGTGCAATAGCTCCAGCGAATGCACCACCTGTAGCATTCTGTCCAATAGCTATAATAGCAGCCTGATTACCTGCAGTAGCGTCTCTACCGATAGCTACACCATTTTGGAATAGGGCAGTAGTATTGTGACCTACAAGTGTATTATAGTCACTAGCAGAGCTTGCAGAGTTACCAATCATTACGTTACCATTACCACTAACACTATCAAAGTTATTACCAATTGCAACGTTATTTGAATTAAAAGAAGAACCTGGAATATCATGACCAATTCTAATTGATTCACTTGCAGCAGTTCCACCTTGTGAGTTACCAATTACAATAACTTCATTTGAACTTGCACCTGTCTCAGCACCTTTACCAATTGCAATTGCATTTGAACCTTGAGCTGTTGCTCCTAAACCTATACCAACTGAGTCCTGACCTGCTACAGATGAATTGTAACCCATAGCAATTGCGTTTGCACCATCTGCTGTGGCGTTCTGCCCGAAAGCAATACCTCTTGTACCACCAACTGCAGCCGAAGTACCGATAGCAACTTTGTCACTACCACCTGAAAGATTAATAGAGTTACCAATACCTACAGATCTATCTGAACCAGAAATATCTACATCGTCACCGATTACAATACCTTCTGATGAATTAGTAGTTCCGTTAATACCAATTGCAATACCTCTGTTAGCTGATGCAACTGAACCATGTCCAATAGCTATACTACCTTCTGAACCACCACCATTTGCCAACGCTCCTTGACCTATTGCTACAGACTCTTGTCTTGTAGCCGATGCTCCATCACCTAAAGCAATAGAACCACTACCTGCAGCATCTGCAGCAGTAGTTGTTAGTGCAGCCGCAGACTGTAATGAGTCAGCACCTGTACCATTCTCTAGTCCTGCAGCACCACCTGGTAAACCAGTTACTGTAGCGTTTGTAAAATCTACTGAAGTAGCTGGTGCTCCTGGAAAGCCTGCACCGAATTCGAATGCACCATTAATCATACCTACAGTACCTGCAGCGCCATCTACAACACCTAAACCTGTAATTGTAATTTGATTACTATCAACATTAATAATTTTAGTACCTGATTTTAAGGCAATAATAGGACCTACACCAATGCCTGTACCATCTCCTATTTCAATTGGAGTATCAGTACCATCACCGTATTGTAATGCTACCGGTGGGAATGGTGCTCCCGCTTGATTATTTGCTGTTTTAATCAGTCCTTGATACGACTGATCTATTTGTTCGTTTTGTAAACTTGCCATAATTAATTATTTTCTGTTTTAAGTGCTGCAAGTTCTACTTCTAGTGCAGCTATTTCTTTTTCTAGTCTTTCGATCTCAGAGATGTTTTTCTCTTCATCCGGTACTCTAATTACGTTACCGTCTTCGTCGTGTATGTATTTTACGTATCCGCTCATAGTATTAGTTTAATTTTTTAATTAAAGTTCCACTAGTAGTATAAGTACCGGAAGTTGAATCATTCCATAATTGGTAGAAGAAATACTGATCGTTCGCCCAGTTAATATTGTATGTTTCTGTTGGATCTGAAGAGGATTCAGCATCTACGTTATTTGAACCTGCAATAGGCATAAACATAGTTCCATTAGACTTAATAAACAGTTTCTTACTGTAATAAATGTTATTACGTGAGTTAGGTGATTGTACTTGTGCTAATGAAAAGTTATTAGCACCACCTGCAGGCGCTTGACCTACTGTTTGTGCTGTATCTGAAATCCATAATGATGAATAACCCCAGTTATTTAGACCGTCTCTATATTCTAGTGTACTAACCTCTAACACATCACCAGTAGTAAATGTACCACCTGGAATCGTAATTGTTTCGTATACTAAATCAGCACTAGCCTGTGTATTTAATGTCCATGGAGTACCTGAAAAAGAAACAGTTCCACCACTTGCTGGTAAACCGCTCACAGTACTACCTGTGAAGTCCACAGTACCACTAACAAAGTTAGTTGCTGTATTACTCATTTCGATGTTAGTAGCGTTACCAGCACCGTCTGTAATAGCTTTAGCAGTGCCACCGATTGCAGCATTGTCTGTTGTTTTTAATAATCCAAGATATGAACTTTGGATTGCATTTCCTGTTAATTGAGCCATATTATCTCTTTTTTAATTTTATATTGATTCCCAGTTATCTGGTTCAGCTTCCCAGTTATCACTGGCTGCTTCCCATAATACTTGAACTGGTGGTGCTGTACAAGGTGTCGTTGATGACCATACTCTTGTTTCAGTACTGTATGTATTTTGATTTCCACCCCATGTACATGGATTAGCTGGTACACCGTTACATGCTTCATCAGCAATTGCGTACCACCAAGAACCATTCTCTGGAGCACCTATATTATAGTAGTTAGCTAAGGCTATAACCCATGAGCTATTTACTGGTTGTGTTATACCTAATTGATAACATAATGTTTGTAACCACGAGCCATTTACAATAGTCGTAGCGCCAAGATGTATTGCGTATGCAGAAATCCAACTTCCATTAAATGGAGCAGTTACTGCACCGCCTGAGGCACACTCTACATAGTCTTTAGTTACTGATTTTATATCCATCTACTTAGAAATATAATTTTATTTAGAGTTGTTTAATTTCTTAAGAGCAACCTTTAGTTTATTAATATTCTTTTTAGTCGCCATGGACTGTCGTGGAAGGACCGCAGTCTGTACACTCTCCGTATTTCTCTTCATAATATGATAAATTTGATCTACCAGTGACTAAGCCACTAAAGTAGGGATTTCTTTTATCTGGCATCATACCGTCTGTGCCAGGATTCTGATATTCTGGGAATAGGTTAGGATTATCCATAAAATACTTTGTAAGTCTTTTAGAATAAAATTCTGCAGTATCTAACGTTCTCTGCATTATATATTGCAATTCCTCTAAAGTAGTAGGCGAAGTCTCTTCTGACGTGCCATTCAGGATCCCCTGATTAGCTATCTTATACTTAATGCTTGGTAACATTAGATATAGTGCATACTGCATTAGAGTAGGTCCTACGTAATCCTTCATGAGTACCTCTTCACTAGCATTTAAGTCAGCTGCAATTACACCTGCTTTTAATCTATCGAATAGTCTTGTACCTAAAATATTTTGTAAATAAATGTCTTGAGCTTGTAGAATATGCGGTGTAATCTCATTTAGTCTGACATTGTCATCTAATTGAGTCCATTGCTTCATTCTTTGCTCCGATACTAAAAGTGCTGTTTGGCTCATATTATACGTCTGCTATATTTGTTATATCTTCTTCTAATGCAGGATCATCTGCTTCAGTTCCAATTAACATTGGTACTGGTTCTACTTCTAGTTTAACATTGTAACCAGCTAGTGATAGAATGTAACCATAAGTATCTAGAATTTTAGATTGTTTAGGTCTTACTACAGTATTCATAAAGTGTGAATATGAAGTAATGATTTCATCTGAGTTAGATGAGAAACCAGCACCGTCTTTAATACCTAAAAGAAGTGGAGAAGTAATACGGTGTGCAGTTAAGATTCGTGACGTTATTCTTTGTTCGAGTGTCAAGTAGTAGTCGTCGTTAGCATTCTCGATTGGTGTCACCTGCAGTTCTTTGCCTGGCTCAGAAAAAGCCAAGAAGAATCTACCAGCATTCTCTTCTCCACTGAATGTGTCTTCTATTTCTCTATAGATGTCTCTTCTTTCTTCTGGATTTGGTATTCCGTTTCTAAATTGGACGAACATACTTGGTGCGAGTCCATTTGAGATGTTTGCGTTATGGAACCTTGACACCCTCGAATCAAGCTGAATATCATTAACACCACCAATATAAGCGGGTAAAGGATAGATTTCTTGTCCTGGGTTGTAGTTTTTACAATAATAGATCTGACTTGCAGAATCTTTTTTAGTATCAGTTGGATCATAACTTCTATATTCTACTGGTTTATATTTTCTAATTTGTTTCCAATCAGACGAATAATAGTAACTATGTATCTTATCTTCTTCGTCTGGTTTACCTGATCTTACGTTTGCAAATGGTAAGTGATAAATTTCAGCAATTCTAGTGCCTTCTTTATTCCATATAATATTTAGTGAGTAACCACCAAATAATGTGTAGTCTAAACTGATTCTAGAGAATATCTCGTCAATAGTATCTCCATCAGTGTTAATGTATTCTCCACCATAGTCTTTAATACCTTCTCCGAAGATACCATCTTTAATAGCGTCGATACATGTATGATTCATTGCAGAACTATCGTATAAGCCGATTAGTTCTTGTGGAAATAGATTATCAATACCAAACTTAATATAGTCTTTTCCTCTTTGTTCTTGGATTACTGGTAAGTCTAGCGCTTCAAACTTGCTACCTTTAATAGAATATAATCCTTCCGGGTTTGTGTTTCTCATATTTCTTTTTAATAATTTGGACGATAGAAGACTTCTGCGTCTCTTTCTTCGTTATTAGATATGTATTCTACTTTTCCTGAGTCACCTCCAGGCTTAGTAATTATCTTTACAATATCAGAATAAGGACCTAATGCCCATGTATAATAACCATTATAGTGTTTATCTTCAAAATCTGGTGGTAAATCTACCATAAATTCTGCGTATCTTGCATTCTCACTAACAATTGACCAGTCGCCAGATGCTACAGTTACTAGTATTTCTTGTGAATATTGTGACTTAAGCGTGAATGTATCGTTAAGATCTAGTGCTGAAGTAGGATTATTAATGAAAAAGAATGCTTCTTCTGCTGTTATTGTTGTAGTCATACTATATAATGTGTGTTTCTACTTAGAAATATAAAAAGTAAACAAGTTGTAATTCAAAAAAAAAGAGACCCGTTAAGGTCTCTTCTTTCATTTATAGTGATGTCGATATTAAGCCTCGACGATAGAGCTAGTAACTTCAAATGATGGAGCTTCTTCCATTCCAGAAATTGTTAATTCATATCCGTTTCTGTCACCGTAAGCGGTACCAGAAATTGATGAACCTGCAGTCATGAATGCACCTCTTTCAACACCAACTGAGAAATACTTGTCGTTGTTGTCTTTAAATACTACAACCATATCAGTTGCTTGAGCCATCAGTAAAATCTGATCTCTCTTTGCAGCTTCCATTTTGTTGAATATCATTGTAAGAGCTTGGTCATAAAAGACTGTACCATTCTCTTGAGATACATTGATTGTTTCGGTAAATGAACTAGTTTGTCTTGGAACGTCAAACTCAAAGAAGTCACTAGGCGCAAGGGCTGAACCACCAACAGTAATCGCTGAGATAGTTCCTGAGGATTGAGTAATAGATTGTACTGGTCCGTTAGCGATAAAGATCTTATCAATACCACCGTTAGAATCGTTACAGTCTAGAGTAAATCCTGCTGTTAAATTGCTACATGCCATAGTTTATACTTTGTTTTTTTAGTTAAAACTAAGGGCCGAAGCCCCTAGTCGTTAGATTATGCTAATCCGTTTGTACCGAATTGATCTACTTGAGATACGGCTACACCTAATCTCCATTTAGCGATGAATTTTACAACATCTTGTCCTTTGTCAAAAAAGAACTGTACTGTTGAAGCGTCATCTTCTAAACCTGTACCTGCTACAATCATTGAAGAAGGACCTGCTGCTACGTAATCAGAACCAGTTAAACCTGAAGTTTTAACTACTGTGATGTTAGCACCTGGAAGTTCGAAAGAACGACCGTCTCCTTGGTCATAGTGGTAATAGTTTTGTGCAACTAAAGCTCTTCTTAAAGTATTGAAGTTAGCTGGAGAAACGATCATAATTAAATCATCTCTATCTTTAGAAGCTTCGTTGATTGCATCAAAGATATTTAATGCTTGCTCAACTGCGTTTGCTAAAGTCCATGCTGCTGGAGCTGCAGATAAAGTAGCACCGTTTGCAACAGTTACTTGATCTTTGATACCTGTTCCAGTACCATCTCCGTCTACTAAGTAAGACTCGTTGTATTTAGAGATTCTCTTCACGTAGTAATCAGCGATTACTTCTTCGAAAGGAACACTCTCTTGGTTTGCTGCTGCGCTCATTCTTTGAGACAACCAGTATTGTCTTAAATCCTCAGGGCAGAGGTCCATTTTTACTTGTTTATCTCTGATAGTAATATCTACCTGAGAGAAATTTACATCGCCAGATGGGTTCCACCCACAAGCTAAGTCAGCGACGTTTAAGTCACCGTCCATCAAATTGATTGCTACTGTTCCAGCAGAAAGTCCAGATCTTAAGTCTACATAAGACATAAGGTCAGTTTCTAATACTGCCTTTGCAATTAAATCCATTGATGTTTCATCTGTGTACACACTAAGTGCTGTTAAATCAAATGCCATAATTTAGTTTTTTGTTTTTAATTGTTTTTGGTTACTTTCTACTTTTTCTAAGAGCAACAAGTCTTTCGAATCTTGCTTCAGATGTAGATTGTTTGTTAATTGCTTCTTTTGAGAAGGTGTTGCTTACCTTTTTAGCTGCTGGTTCGTCAGCAACTTCGTTAAATCTTGAAGTTAGAACACTAAGCTCTTCTTTAAGTTCTTTAATCTCTTCAGTGTAAGGCTCTAACATACCAGCGATACCTTCCAGTAACCCTTCTACGTCAAATTCCTTTTTCTCTTCAACTACTACCTCTTCCTCTTCGAAAGATTCTTCTGCTTCAGAAACCGACTCTTCTTCGCCAGACTTTTCTTCAACGTTAGTAATTTCACCAGATTCACCTACAGTGATTATTAAACCGTCAGTAGTTTCGTGCTTCCCGATTGGAGCAAATGGATCTTCGTCTGCACCTTCACCTGCACGTACAAATAGGATTGCTCCTGCTTGTAGTTCACCTTCGGTATAAACTTCCGTTCCATCAACTAAAGTAGCCTCCGCCATTTTAGTTTCCACAACTTCTTTAACTTCTTCAGTAGCAGCTCCGAGCATTACTCTTAGCTTGCTGATTGCTGTTTGTACATTCATATACTGTATAAGTTTATTTAGTTTAATCAGACCTATGCCTGACACTTAGAAATATGTATCTGAAACAAATTGACAGAAGTTAGTATAATGAGTATAATAAATAATAATATGGCAATAATTAAACTACCACCGTACTCAGATTACATGAAAGCTGTACAGCAAGCACGCTATGACGGCAAAATCACACATACACAGTTAATCATTCTTAGAAACTGTCACAAGGCCTCAGTTAGACGAGGCGAGCCACTTCACTTTAATTACCTACAAAAAGCTACTTCGCAAACTAAAGAAGAGTGTAAATGGGAGATCAATGACCTCATGACAATGGGTGCAATTCAGTCTCCTAGACCTAACTTTTATTGGTTAGGGTAATGTATTACATTTATCACATACCAGGAGTTAAGATAGGATGTAGTAAAACACCTGCAGAACGTGTAGCTAAACAAGGTTATACACAATTTGACGTGTTAGAAATACACTCAGATATTCATGAAGTTAGTAACAGAGAAAAAGAGTTACAAAAAGAATATGGCTATGCTGTAGATAAAGCATATTATTATGAAACTGTATCGCGTGCATCTTTAGGTGGTTTAGCAGGCGGTCCTGCTAAAGCTCTTCTTACAGAAGAACAAAAACAAGAAATTAGAAATAAATTTGTACCTTACAAATATAGTTATAGAACTTTAGCCAAAGAATATGGCGTATCTAAAGGTTGTATACAAAATGCTCTTACTTCTCTTTAGACTTTCTACGTATTTCTATAATTCTAGCAACGTTAAGTATTATACCAGTAATTATTAAAGCCATCGTTAGTATTGATGACCAATCAATCATTGCAGCACCCGCTGCCGCAACAGTTGTCCCGTTTGCGATTGAGTCTTTTATATCTTCCATTAGAGTTTAGCAGCTTTTTCGATAAAGTTACCGGCAATTGAATAGCCGTTAAGCTCACCATTTTTAATTTGATTCCATGTTTCTTCATCGTTGATTTGATAAGAAGCCATCCAAGTTCCAGCCGGTACGTTAAAGCCCATAGCTGTGGATTTATCCATCTTTGGATCTTCGACGATCCAAGACTCAAGAAGAGTATTATCAGTAACGATGTTATCATCATGGTTTATATCTGTTTGATTTTGCTTATTGTATTCAAAGAACTTTTTTGCAATCTTTTTGATAGTGTCCTTAGAAAAGTATACATGAAAAGGATTACCCATCTCATCTTTACGTAGAATTAGTTGTTGTGGTACCATTGCTGGTCCTGTTACGATCATTTCATCATCAGATGAGAATGCAAACGTACCTGGGTATCTCCAGTAGTCGTTAGAACTAGATGCCACTTGACCTGCACGGCCTGAAGCTCTACCTTTTGACATTATGACAGTTTCTCTACCATCTTTGTAAACTTCTAGTTCTTCCCAGTAATGATTGCAATTAACTCCTCCTTTAAAATCAAAAATACTATAGGGTGAACCATTATGTCTAAATCCTGTGTTAATCGCAGTATTCATTTGGTTGATTTCGTCTCTAGTATACAGTTTATTCATTCTAACCATAGCTTTACAGAAGTTTCTCTGTGCTGCTAGTGAACCTGCGTATCTATATTTGATCTCTGGCTCGTTATCTAGGTCCTGTCGACCTAAAATATCTAATCCAACTATACCTTTAACATAATCACCAATGTTCTCAAAGCTAGCCTTAGTACTGTCTATGTAAACTGCTTTTTCGTAGTCAACAGTCTCACCTAGTTCTTCAGCCATTTCGATTACCATTGCCCAAGCTTTTTCTTGGTCAAATTCTTCTTTTAATGCGTGATTTTCAATTGGTACACAGTTAGGTACTTTCTTACCGTTCTTATCTTTCATACCAATTGCTTCATAACCAGGCCAACATGCATCATCTAGGTCAAAACAGTCTTCACACTCAAATGAGTTGTAACAAATAGCAGCAGCTTGATCGTCGTCATAGCCTTCTCCTTTTAAGACTGGTATACATCTAGAAATAAAATCATTTTCTGATTCTCCAGATTCTCTTTCGACAAACTTCTCTTCACTAAATGCTAAGAAGTCAATACCAATTGCTGGCTTGTCTACTAGGGACATTACATCGACACCTAAGTCATCGAATTCCATTTCATCCCAATCAATTAAAAGTTCTACTATTTTCTTCATAATGTATGTATCTTACAACCTTGCTAGGTCATTAATTTTTGCGTCAGCCTCTTGTTGTGTTGTCATTTCTTCTGCAACTACATAAGCTCTAACAACTGGTTGTGCTTGACCTGGTCCTACAGAGTTTGGTCCTACTTGATTATCAATATCTACATCAGTTGCTGCAGATTCTATACCAGCAGTAGGATCAAATGTAGGTATTGTTGGTCTAGTTGGTGCACCACCGCCTCCTGCACCTCCACTAGGTCCAGGTGTTTTAGTTGACATAATAGCTTTTACATTTGCTAAACCAGTTGCAACTGCTACACCCGCAGCAAGAGCTGCACGTATTGGTGAATCAGGTGTTAATGTCATCTGAGATGTATAAGCCTTTTGTGCACCTAAATATGTGGAAATTGTAGCTGCAGAAATTGCTGCTGCTTTACCAGCTGCACTATCTTGTCCAATAAGGTTAGCAATAGCACTAAATGCACTTGCTGCTAATTGTAAATTATTCTCAGTTACCTGCTTTTGTAATAGTTTTTCTGCTTTGGCAGCCTCTTGGTCTAACTTAGTCTTTTTCTTAGTATAGAACTCTCTTACTTTTTGCTTTTCTTCTTCAGTAGCCTTAAGTCTATCTAATTCTTCTAAATCTTTAAGTTGTGCAGCTTCTAATTCCGCAGCTGCCTTTTCAAACTCATTTTCTATGTCTTCTAGCTCCATTTCAGCTAGTTTATCTCTAATAGTCTGCTTTCTAGCTATCTCTTCGTTCTCTAACTCAGCAGTTATCTTCTGTGCATCTAATCTACGTGTTTCTAATGCAGTTTCGGCATCGATTCTAGTAGCAATGGCTTCTGCAAGCGAAGTTTCTAGTTCTTCACGCTTTTCATAGTTAGATTCTTGTGAAATTTGTAGTCTTAGGTTCTCTTCTTCTAGTTTTGCTTGTTTTGCTAAGTTTTCTGCAAGTTTTACTTGTGCTTCACCTACATTCTCTAGTGCAGTCTTTCTTTCTTCGTAAGTTCTGTTAGTATCTTCCGCAATCTTCTGTTGCGTTTCCATTTCTTTATTAAGTAGGGCATTATCAACAATTAACTGTTGTTGTGCATCTCTAATATTTCTAAATTGATCTACTAGTAATGTGGCTACTTCTACTGCCTCTTTAACTTCTGCAACTACTGTCTTACCAAACTCTACGGTAGCATCTATCGCATCTCCTACTTTATCTGTAATATCTTCTACTCCAAGTACTACTTTACCTACGGCATCTGCGGCTACTTTACCAGCCTCTTTGAATTTACCTGAGAATAAGAGTCCAATTGCTTTACCTAATTTAGGTACTAACTCGAGTAAGCCTTCAAATCTATTAAAGATATTCTCTTTTAGTAGATCTACAAAATTCATTAGGGCTTCTTTAGGATTAGTAAAGGCCCATACTATTTGTTCACCTAATGCAGAGAAGAAATCACTAATCTTACCTGTAATAATACCTAAGGCTTCCATTGCTATGGCTAACTTACGTGAACCCTCTTCAGAATTCTTAAAATATGCAAATAGTGATGTAAGTGCGATTAACAGGGCTCCAAGACCAGTTGCCATGATAGCACCTTTAAGTCCTTTGAATCCTGCGGTTGCTCCTTTAATACCTGCTTTCATATCTGCGAAAGCCTGCTTACCTTTTGCTAGTATTGAGTTTTCTTCTGCTACCTTCTTGGTTTCTTTACCAAGATTCTTCATCTCTTTCTGTAATTCCTCTACAGATTTGACTTCTTTCTCAATACCATCAATGGTAAATGTAATTTTAACTTCTTCTTGTGCCATATCTACTTAGAAATATAATTGTTGTCCATTTTGAATTAGCGTGATAGGTTTGCCGTATTTATATGCACTACCACGTTGTTTCATTTTTCTTGTTGGTAATCTAAAGTTTAACCAATAGAGACCGTCTTGCCATACACCACCAAATCTTGCTTTAGCTTTACTATTCATTCTATCAACAGGCTTAGCCATGTTAACAGTAATTGGTGATTTAGTATTATCCCAGTCTTTACCATCTGGATGCGTACTGTAATATGCATCCCATGGTCCCAGTCGCTTCATCTCTTTTAATAAGTAGATAATATGCTCTGGGTCGTAAACACCCCAGATACATGCGTCTATATCCGGAGTGTCCCAATCACCTGTAATGCCGCCAAATATTGTAACATCATAATCTCTCCAATCTAACTCCATAATGGCAGCTATGTGTTGTTGGAATTCTGCATCTCCTAATCTCATTATGTTTGTGCTACAAAGATGTAAGGCCATGAAGTAACTAGGTTACCACTAATCTCAAAGTCATTAGTTCCATTACAGAAACACAGATCGAACGGTGCTCTTAGTGCATCAAAACTATTTGTGCTATAGAACCAATTAGTGTTATCACATGTATTATCTTGATCCATAGGAACTAAAGTACCTGCGCTAGTTCCGTATTGTGACTGTAATGAAGCCCAATCGCCATCATAACAATACCAACCATCAGTAGGTTCTGCTGGTGAATTACCAGAGTTAACTCTAATAAGTACTACGTCAATACTATCTCCAACAGTTTCACCTTGACATAGACCACCTACTACATATTCTCTAATGGATGAGATGTCTGAGTTAGGTATTACTACTTGACAACTTACTAAGGCTGAACCAGAAATTGTACAACCTACATTATCAGTAACAGTATATGAGTATGTGTCACTTGCTAAGCCAGTTCTTGTAAATGAAGTACTACCATCAGTAAATGAAATTGTATAAGGTGCAGTACCGCCACTAGCTGTAACAGTTAAGGCTCCATCTGAAGTATAACAGTCACTTGGTTCTGTAATTGTATTAGTAAGTGCTAGAGCAGACGCTGTAGATTGTGGTATTACTACCTGTACGTTATCTGTTCTACCCTGGTTATCTACTAGAGTAATTGTATAAGTACCTGGTGTTTGGTTAGCTATTAAACCAGGATTAATATTAAATGTACCACTATCACCCGATGTACTTGACCAAGCAACTGGGAAGTTAACTGGTGAACTAAATACAAATGTAACTTGACCATCATTTCCATTGAAACATAGAGGACCTTGAATAGTTGTAGTATAGTTTAGTGCATCAGTAGCTTGTGGTACTGGTTTGTAATCTATTAATTTAATTAGCTGTACTTTAACAGGACCCGTAACACCTATTTGTGCATCGTTAATCTTTTCTGGTCTATAGTAAGCCCCATCTAAGAATACAATGTCATCAAAGGAAAAGTTTTGTAGATCTACGTTATTAAGTGTAAAATGTCCAGTTACTCTACGAGCTCTAGAGTTATAGAGTGACTGTATGTAACCAGACCAATATGTTGTGTATAGGTCAAATGAAGTTACAAGTCCATCAATACCTGAAACTTGAGTACCCCAATAAGGTACGTCTACATTCCAGTTTAACACCTGAGTGTCCTGGTCCATAGGCCATTCGTTATAGTAAGATACTAAGGGATAATCACTAAGATGTCCTGTAACATCCTCTAAGTGCCATCCATTGCTACCTGTAAAACCAGTAGGTTGTAGACCATTATAGAATAGTAATCTTGTCTTAGGTTTAATAGGATTATGTTGTGTACCTAGATCACCTGCAGATTTTGTAGTCATCTGCGGTATAATGAATTCTGACTTTGCGCCAGTTGCTGGAGCTCCTGTAATTTGTGTTAGTGGTGTTGGTGCCCAGTTAGTTTCTATCTTTCTAGTACCTTTTAGTAATTCGTTACCACTATCAAACTCTAAGTAACCAAATGTATTTTTATATGCTTGTGTATGGTAGACGTTAATCCAATCTCCATCATCTTTATGCATAAAATCAATTTGATCTGACTGTGTATTAAATAGAGGCTCAATAATTAAGTCTTTGTCTCTGATTAATTTATCAGACCAGTCATAGAGGTCACCAGAGGCTACGTAGTTAATAAACGGTTCAATTATGAAGTTCTTACCATCTGCAGCATCAGGCGCCATAACGAGTCTGTATGTAGTTAGTATATCTTTAATAAAATCTATCTGTTTGTACTCACAATCTAGTGAAGCATTAGGTAGTGCATTACCAGGAGCACTAACTACTTCAAACTCTTTGTTTCTAAATACTGATTGTTCAATTAAACCAGGGAATTCAGTCTCACCATAGATTCTAATCTTATCTCCAGCGGCTAATGAAATAATACCCTGTACTGTAATTGTAGTTCCAGCACCAGAACCATAAGCTCCAATACTAGCATCTGTATATGCACCACCAGTAGATTTTTGTATTTTAAGTCTACCAGCAATATTAGAGAATGGTGGCGATTGACCACCTTGACCTGCATAGAATGCTTGTGCTCTAATTATATAAGAACCAGCAACTTGTGCAACATAGTATGAACCAGCTGATACTGGAAGATACTGGTAGTTCTTACCATCAGTAGTATTTACGTTACCCGAACTAGGGTCATTAACAGTCTCACCAATGTATAATTCACTATCACCACCTTCATCATTAGAATCAGTAGCTGTCATTGTGTTTGTTGAGTTAGCGTCTCCACTTAAGTCAATACTAGATTCATTACCCCATGCACTTACATAGACTTGCTTAAAAAATGCAGAGTCTAAGAATGTAGAAGTAAATGTATATCCAGTGTTCTCAAAGATTTTACCAAAGATCTTTCTAGCTCTAATCATTGGCTTCATTCTAGCTAACTCTAATGGATGACCTGCTGATGTAAAGTTATTACCTGAACCGGCAACAGCTACTCTAGTTTGTTCAGCATTACCATTCTCGTCGTATGTGTTACCGAAATCAACTAGGGGATATAGAACATCTCCGTTAATTAGTCCGTCTGTTAGCGTGCCCTCTGGGTATGCTTGCCATGATGATGTGATATTAGCACCATTAACAGTATGTGATAACTCAGGCATACTAAGGCTACACATCGTTGCATCACCAATAGCACTGGAGAAGTCTCTGGTCTCTCCTAAGAAAATAATCTCATAATCTATTTTATCTTGAGCTCCGTTAGTAAAGATACGTTGTAGTCTAATATGTCCCTGTCTAAATTCAGCACCATCTACTATAATCTCTGCTGGTTTCTTTACAGTTACATCATAGTCAATACCATCAATTAAGAAGGCATGTTTAAAGAATATGTTATTTGCTGAAGTAGCGGGTACTCTGAATGTTCTAGAGAATACCGACTTGGCCTCAGCATTTGTAATGTCTTCTACTGATAGATTCAGCTTGATTGGCTCAGTCTCATAAAGATCTAACCAATACTGATTTAGCTGTCTACTATCATCGTATACTTTAAGTTGAATCATATTATCCTCTTTGTGATTTTATGTTATTCGCTAATTTAAAATTAATTGTATATTGGAATAACTTATCTTTTCTATAAGTCTTTTCAGTCCAACTTGCACTTGTAATATTACAGCCAAAGAAGTAGGCTTCGTAACCCGCGGGTGCTTTATTACCTAAACGTACTCTAACATCTGGTGAGTTAAATAGGCCTTCCATTAATTCAGCATCTACATCTGATAGGTATGCAGTCTCTGCTGTAAAAGTCTCTTTAATCTCTTGTGAGTAAGTTGTATAACCTCTTGCGCCCGTTGACGTACTGTAATTAGTACCATTGTAGTCTACTGTATTGGCTAAGTAGTTGTTGGCTTTTCTATTTGTCTTTCTAACATTCTTTTTAGTAAATGTCCAGTAGTCTCTAAAACCAAATGAGTTTAACCAAGAGAACTGTATGTGGTCATAGTCTAAACACCCTGCTTGTGGGAATGCTACACCTCTATCATAGATTCTAAACATCTGTGGGTAATGTAGTGATTCATCAGCATAACCAGTAAAAGTACTAATACAAGTAGCTGGTGTATAGGCTAATGTCTGTACAAAGTAATATGCAACTGCACTATCTAATGTAAAAGTTGCAGTTGCTAGGGGTGTTGTATAATATGTAAAGTTAGATAAGTTTTGTGGGCCCATACCTACTGTAATGACTGCAGTGTTATTACTAGGCTGCGTACCATCGCCATAGTTAATGTTAGGTCCTCCACCGTTTGCTACAATATTAGGGATTACCACATCGTCTACTAGACTACCATCTGATTCGTATGAAGTAATTCTAAATCCTTCAATACCTTGTGCTAGGGCAGAAGGTGCAGGTAGTCCACCATTATATAGAGGATTAAAGTAGCTTACAGTAAATAGATCGTCTGCATATACATCATGCACATTAACTCTAGTATTAATACCAATTGAACTTGGTTTAGTTAGAGTAATTGAACTACCTAATACAAAATCATCATTAGTATCTGTAAGTGGTCTACCATTAAAATATACATTAGTACATGCAGGGTTAGAGTCATCTCCGTTAATAGCTGCTTGATATTGACCCTCAGCCCATGTTAGATCGTACCATGGCTTTACACCACCGATTACATTGTAAGGTCCGTAACTTGCTCCCTTAAGATCTACAACTCCTGCTGTTTCATCACCAATACGTAGAATATATTGTTCTACCTCTTGCACTGATTGCTGTAAGTTAGCAGGGCTAGTATTACCAAGACCAATTAGTTCTGTATTAACAGGTGATGGATGCACATAAGTCTGTAAGATATTTTGTATATCAAAGATTGCATTACCCTCTGAGTTAGCTGTCTGTCTAATATCAGCTAGAATATCTCCACCTTGTGTTTGTACTTGTAGCACATATTTATCTGCGCCACTAGTAAGTGAAGTAAGGGTAACTGGATTAGGACCATAAGCTAAGTTATAGTCTCCAGGAGATTGTGAAAGTGTTACTGTTGAAGCCATAGTTAAAATTCTTGTGTTAGGGCCTGTGTCACTCCATCTGCTACTGCAGTTGCGATTGCATCTACATTAAAGAATGATTGTGGTTTTAGTCCCATCTTATATATTTGTTTTCTTGCACCGAAGGCCAGGTCGCCACCGATCATTTCATAGTTACCGCTAAATCCGAAGCGTCTACCTGCTGTAGGTTGTGGTACACCGAATGGCGGTACCTCACGCGCTGGGGCGTTCTGCATGCCATCTACTCCATAGTTCTGAAAGATACCATAGTATAACATTTCAATGGCCAGTGTGTCATCTTGTATCACTGCCTTAATAGATTGTCTTAGTGCTCCAGAGTCTACTGGTGCTCCTGCCTTAACATCATCTACTATACGTCCACCTATTTGTGTAAGTATCGGACTAAGGTTTGACATAGTTTCACCGAAGTCACCGAGTGCTCTTTCGAATTCGTCTACTGTCATATCGCTCTAAATGTTATTTGACCACTAGTAGTTTTAAAGTAGCTATCAAAACCGGCAGTCCATTGGTTGTTAATTCCAAGTGAAACACCACCCTCTGCACTATAGGTATTTGAATTTGGGTTTATAGGTATTACGAATGGTGTTGTTGTAGATACTGTAAACGTATCGCCGAGTAGTGGCCCTTGGGGTACTGATGGCGGCATGCCTGTTACATTAGGTATTGACACATACGTATTACCAAAATCACCATTATACCATTGTAGAGTTGCTGTAGTAAAATCAAATGCTGCTGGAAAATCTTGTATACACTCTAAGACAAAGTTAAATTCTACTGCTGCCTGTAAGTTTGTGTAATAAGGATTATCAGCCGACTGGGCAGATGTACCATTTACAAAGTAGGGACCTGAGCCTACAGGGTTCCCCATATTATATCCAACTCGTGGGTATACAAAAGGGGCAGGTCTTACTATAGTAGTCTCTAAGGAGTCTACTACTCTTGTTTCAAATGTAGGGAAGCCTCCGTATGCCAACCCTGTCCCAGGGCTATAACCTCCCTCATCGAGTATATTGTATTGTACAAATATATCTCCTGAATTAATAGGGGGTGTAGTAGGTGTTGTCATTGATTGTTTAGAGTCCGCCTGTATAACTAACTCAGATTGGTTTGCATCAGTATATGCCGTGCCACTAGTTGTTGTACCAGAGGCTAAGTATGCGCCTCGCTCGATACCAAACTCAAATAGTATACCATCGTTAGTTTCTACTTGTACTTGTAGGTCGTTAGCCTGTGCTATCTTTTGTATTTGCACCTGCTTAGCGGCTTCCATCTTATCTAACTGTATTGTGAGTGTCTGTGTAAACCCTAAGATACTTGAGGCCTGATTTACATTGTATGTCTCTACAAGGCTAGCAGTACCCTTATCCATCTCGTACTTATACCACATGCCTCCTGTATTTCTCAGGTATACGGTCTGTACTCCACCTATGTTAGTGTTACATCCGCCTGTTATGCCTGCTGTTATATTACAACTCATAGATCTTTACGTTTGTGTTTATGAATTCCATTATTGACTCATCGCCTGCAGGGTTATTTGAGTGCAGTGCATGACCTATATTAATCTGTTGGTCTGCGCCTGTTGGCTGTGTTGTAAATGTATACGTAGCTGACCACTCAAACTCTGCAGTAGTAACTTGATTCTCTGGCCAACCTTGGCTATCACCTGCATATTCTCTGATAAAAGTTATATCATTTGCAAATGTACATGGTATCATGTTAACGCCTGCAATATTAAGTACAGGTGGCTGTGTAATAGGCTTAGACTCTGTAGCCCTTGCAGTACCTGTAATACTTACCTCATAAGTCTTATTGCCTTCTAAGAATGGTCCATTGTAATAGCATAATTTAAATATACCTTGTGGATCGTAAGTAGGTGTTGACAGATTAATTGCTTGACCGACAGGGTCTGGCTCTCTCAATTGACCAGGCGTAAACCCATACTCTACTATTACATTAGATGCAATAGGTGTAATACAATCATTAAGTGCTAACGGTAACTCCATCTCTAGGGTTGCTGTCATGCCCGCTACCGTATCTTGGAATCTCTCTTTAAATGGTGTTAGGTTTACATTTAGTGTTAAGTCAAAGTCCTGATATGGCTGACTGAATCTTAGGTTAGCTAATATATCATCGATGTACTGTTGGCAATCAGACTGTACCTTTAAGTAGTCTGCAAACCCATTGGTCGGGTCCTCTTGTGCCA
>WLWG01001285.1_pt1 | contig 23205 bp, 29 predicted proteins | sample 6712871 | NCBI WGS metagenome assembly WLWG01 (sample SAMN12718693, study PRJNA515312) | sponge metagenome | isolation source: marine sponge | host: Mycale hentscheli | place: New Zealand: South Island, Marlborough, Capsize Point | collected 2003-05-01
AGTCCAATAAAAAAAGAATGTTCCAGAGTGCTATGAAAGTCTTTTAAGAATTCAATAACATTTTTATCGTTATATATATCGGTTAATGTTTCGTAAAAGTAATCGGTTCCGTTCATAGTTTCCAATATGATTTCAGTTAATTTATGAAATATAATAATAAAATTATCATTATTATTAAAACTTATTATTGATAAATCTATCGTCTTTCTTTATCGCTTCTATGACTTCTTCACCACGAATAACATAATCCCATTTACTATCACCGAAACAAATATCATAATGATTACATATTCCACCATATAACCGACCGCGATCTTTCAATAAATCTTGTGTGTAATCTTCCAGAAAGAAAAATTCAAAATCTAAATCTTTTAATTGTTCGTCTGTTAATGTTTCATAAGACATTTTCTTTTCTTCGTATTCTTTTACCGAAAACTTGTGCGGACTTTCTCTAACTTCAACATTTTCCAATAGTTTATCGTGAGCCCGTTTCAGTTCGTCATATTCATTTCGTTTATCAATATTTTCAACTATGAAATAATAAATGAAATCTTCAAGAGATAAAATATTATGATTGTATTTCTTTTTATGTTCATCATAATCAATCCCCATAAGTTCCATAATCTTAATAAGTTCTCCATCCATTTCATCCATATATTCCAATCGTTCTTTATACTCTTGAAATCTTGAATGAAAATCGGTTTCTTTCATAATATTAAATATGATATTATTTTTTACTTAAATTAATTATCAATCAATATATTCTTGAAAGTCTTATTGATTAATGTTCTAAATTCTTCTTCTGTGATATTGTTAAAATTATTATCCATAACATCAAACAATTCTTCGCATTCTTCTTCTTCGTCCATTAACATTACTTCATCGCAGAAATCAATTAATTCATAAGTTTTCCCACCATTATCGGTGTATTGAAACTCTAAATAATCATCTATGTCTTCTGGTTCTTTTTCTTGTATGATTGATTTAGCGATATGTTTATAATGGTCTTTAACGATATAACCGAAAGAAATCTCTTTACTATCCATATCAATATGAGAGAAGACATCACATAAAAAGAGATAATCCAAATTATTATAATAGATTTCGTCATAATAAGTTTCAATTTCAACTATGTCTTGAAATGAGCCATTCACCAATTCAACTTGATAATCAATCGTCTCACGGAGACCAACGTCATAAAACGAATAAATACTTCTTAATTTATCTTTCAAATCTGTCTCGTGTTTTATATAATAGTTTAACTCCCCCAAGACATATCCACCGAAATATCTTTTATTCTGTGCGGTTTCTTGAATTTCAATAACATTATTATAAATTATTTCTTGAATACCAATCGGAAGTTCCGCGAATATTTCCATATTGTTATAATTATTAATCCGTAATCTTTTAAATAGTTTTCATTTACTATCATTTATTATCCACTAAAAAGATTACTTTTCAATTCTTCAACATTCCCCAATAGTTCCGTGTATAGTTCTTTATGATTTATGTTATGCCGTGTGAGAAGATCTTGAAGTTCTGCTTCATAGATAGCGACTTGATAATATTCAACTTTTTCTTCGCAACAAATACAAGTCTTCCGTATCTGGTTCGGTAATCTTGATTTTTCCAATCGTAAAAGACATTCTAAAATCATTATGACAAAATTATTCATTATCGGGTTCAAGTGCGACTGCTGAATACAATCCCGAGTGAAAACTTTATCCGCAGAAACAAGTGTTAATTTAGTCTTTTCCATTATTTCTCTAACCATTACCCCAGCGACAGCGATATTAAGATTATTATAAATACTTCTTCTTTTATACAAGTCGGCATTCGGGCATTCTAAATCTTCCCATAAATCAACTGAAAAGAATAAATTATGAAATCCAACCAACTTAAATTCATCTTCTAATATATCTGCGTCGGCCCCGTTAATCTTTTCTTGTTCGCTCTCTTCAACGACAGACCAATAATCAAAAAAGTAATCAATAAACGATTCCATAAATTCATTCTTTCCAACATTTTCAACACAGACATTTTCCATTCCATCTAAAATAGTATATGTCATTAATTCGGGTGAAATCACCCAAAAGACATTCTTATAATTGTTTTTATCATTCGTGAAAGTTATTTTTAGTCTGCTCTTGTTTAAAGATCTCTTACTTGCTTCTTTTAACTTTTCCACAAATGACTTTCTCTCTGCTTCTTGTTTCTTCTGTCTCATTTCATTAATCTTGTCTTTAATGGATTGCTTCTTTTCTTCTCGTTCGTCCATATTTAGTTAATAATGATTATAGTTAATCTTTTAAATAGTTTTCATTTACTATCTAAAAGAAACTTAAAAAGAAAACAATAAATAACATTAAGAAACCACAAATAGAATGGTTAATTATTCTAACGGCAAGATTTATAAAATCGTAAGTAATCATACTGATTTAATTTATATCGGTTCAACCGCACAACAATATTTATCGCAGAGAAAAACAACACATAACTCTTATAAAAAATGTTCTTCAAAAGAAATACTAAAATATGACGACGCAGAAATCATTTTAATTGAAAAATATTCTTGTAATTGTAAAGACGAATTATCAGCGAGAGAGCAATATTATATTGATAAGTTCCGTGCGGACGGATTTAATGTCGTAAATAAAAATCGGGCATTCGGTCTCGACGAAAACAGAATGAAGAATAATGCGATAGAATACTATGAAAAGAATAAAGAGATCTTAAAACAAAATAGAAAAAATTATCGTCAAAATAATAAAGAAAAAGTTAAACAAATTGATAAGAAGTATCGTGATAATAATAAAGAATTATTATTACAGAAAAATAAAGAATGGTTTAATAATAATAAACTTAAACAACAGAAATATCAACAAGAATGGCGTGATACTAAATATCTTAATAGCGATAAACGAGTTCTTGAAGTTTATAATTTTATTCAATTGTTAAATCAATATTAAATTTATCGTCGTCGCCGTCTTTTACTTTTCTTGCCCCGCTTCTTACTTCTTCTTTTAGTTTTACAACAACGTTTTATGGTTTTCTTGTCGCACTTCATAGACTTTCGCCGACCCCGTCGTTTCTTTCTTCGTCCCCCACTCTGCGACCCAACTTTCTCGTAATCCCCACCCATTATTTTATACATATAAATAGAAATTAATTTCAGCGGTCGCTCGGGCCCGACCCATTCATAAAACACGAAGGGGGGATTGTGCGTAATTCTATGTAAAGCGACATTATTTCAAAAACACCCCATTTAACTTTATGAAATTATTATTTATTATTTTTAAAGATCTTAATCATTCCCCATTCCACATTTCCATATCGTCTTGTGCTTCGCATTCCATTTCATTCATATAATTATCATTATTAATCTCACCATAATAATTCTTCTCTTTTAGTTCATTATATTCTTTTATTTCACACTTCCATAAATTCCGCATTCGGCGATTAATAGATTGACTTGTTCTATTGTTCATATATTCTTCACCATACTCCCGAATTAAAATGTCTCTATAATATTCTCTTCGGTCTGTTCGTGTCAGTCTCTTAAAAGAATTCGGGTGATTTCCACGACTGAAATAATTATGAAACATATTCTTATTGTAAGAATTCGTCCCGAGCCACCGATTACAGAAATCGCTTAATTCGTCTAATGATTGTGTCTTAATATATTGTCCGTCGTGTAATTCTGCTTCATAAATACAAGTCTTACCCATCGTTTTTAATTATATTAATCTAATGACATTCTTTTAAATAGTTTTCTTATTTAATCAGTCTAATAATTTTAAATAAATTATCATAGTCCATTCGCGGACAATATGACCGATTATCGCTTACATTCAAAATGTAAAGTATTTTATCCCAATTATGAAAAGTATTCCATTTATCTTGTCTGGTTCTTAACTGATTACCCATAAAATCAATAATATCATCCGTATCAATACTTTCTTCAATTTCATATTTCATTCTTAATGTTTCATTAACTTCAACATCTTCCAACTGAATAATCCCGTGAAGAATACAATAAATTTCAATAAACCGAAGTATTAAATCATTTTCAAATTGTTTCGTTATAACATCCCCATCGTGATAAAAAGAATATTCCCCATTAAGAAAGTCGGGGAGATTTTCATAAGTGTATGAAGTATTACCGAAGAAATAATGATTGTTCTTTTTAATAATGTAATCAATAAATCCGTGGTCTCTATCGCGATCTTCATATTCTTCTCTACGGATTAATGAGAAGTATTTCTTGAATTCTGTTTTCGTATTCTTCAAATAAATAAGTGGTTTAAATCGCTCTTTATTGAATTCATAATAAAAATATTTCTTGTCTTCTTTAATGAAATCCATAGTTCCATATTGCCGATTAGTGTATTTATTACATTCGCTTATCGTGGCGAGAGAGCAATTATACATACAATCCCGAAAACGACGAAATGAAATATCGTCTATTGTGTTATTATTTAGTAATGACATAACCGCCATTTTCTATATAGTTCGTATAGATAATATTATGACAGAATCTTTAAATAGTTTCGTATAACAACTTAAAACTAAAACAATAAGAAACAATAACAGACAATATCATTATGGTTAATTATTCAAACGGCAAGATTTATAAAATCGTCAGTAATCAAACTGATTTAATCTATGTCGGTTCCACGACGCAATCTTTATCACAGAGAAAAGCGACGCATTTAAGCTCCCGATATAATACTTGTTCTTCTCGTGAAATATTACAATATGAAGACGCACGGATAATCTTGATTGAAAAATATTCTTGTAATGATAATGAAGAGTTAAAACAGAGAGAGCAGTATTTTATGGATAAATTTAGAGCAGAAGGATTTAAACTTGTAAATAATAATAGAGCATTCGGTTTAGATCTTCAAAGAGCAAATAATAGAAAAAAAGATTATTACGAAAACAACAAAGAATTCTTAAAAGAAATACATAAAGAATGGAGAGAAGACAATAAAGAAAAAGATAATGAAAGAAAGAAAAAATGGTCTAAAAATAATCAAGAAAAAGTAAAAGAAACACAGAAAGAATATTACCAAAAGAATAAAGAAAAAGTAAAAGAAAAAACGAAAGAATACCAAAAACAAAATAAAGAAAAACTAAATCAACAGAAGAGAGACAACTATTTCTTTAATCATAAGAAAAGAGTTCTTGAAGTTTATAATTTTATACAAATGATAAATCAATATTAAAATTTTAATTAAATTTACTTGAAGAATTTTATATAATAATATTTATCTATTATGATAATGAATGATTATAATGATAAAACAACTATCCACGAAATCACCGACACCGATTATCAAAACATAATCAATCTTCTTTATGGACTGAATGCCGTTCTTCGTTTCAAAGACAATAATAAATATAATCTTTCAAGAGACAATATCATTATCAATTCTGTTAGTCATTAATTAATCATAATTAGTCATTATTAATACAAAATGATTAACTCTTTTAAAGAAATAATACAAATGATTAGTCATTTATTAGAAATGATTAATGATATTCAGTTTCTAAACATTTCTATTGTTTTCTATTAATTTCTATAAAGTCTTCTGTTAATTAGTGAAATTCTGTGATATTTCTATAAATCATTAAGATCTTCAAACTCTTTCATTACTGAATGAATTAATTTCATTTAATAATGTTTCATATCCAATAAAGCATTCGCTCTTTTCAATATGATATACTCGTGAGCCATTAACATAACTATTATTCAATTTTAAGAATTCGGGAGAATGTTTAATCCAATAAAAGACTTCATCAAACTCCCATACATAATAAGAATGTTTATAATGTTCGTCAATTTCATTTACTTTATTGAAACCGATATATAATGTCTCATAATTACATCTCGCACCCTTTCGCTTCTTGTGTTCTATGTAAAATGTTTTCAAGTTCATTTTATTTATACAGATAAAATCAATCGGGGAGAAATTATGTTGCGACTTAAAACATAAATATTTATCACCAATATCACTTAACAATTTTATCTTAAACTTCTCTTCGCTGTCTATTACAATATTCATTTTATCAAAATGATTTTTATTAAGTCTATTGATAAAAATATCAAATGATAAAAAATAAAAAATATTAGTCTTAACGATTTAAAAGTTATTTAAAAGTATTTCATTAATTATTATTAACTGATAAACAATCATAATGAATAACGCAGAAACAATCACCACTCTTGAAAAACAAGCAGAAATCAAGAGAGACTATGACCGAAAATATATGGAAGATTACAGAAAGAATAATCGTGATAAATACTTGAAATCGCAGAAGGAATGCTATTATCGTAATGTTGAAAAGCGACGAGCATATCAGCGAGAATATGACAGAAAGAAGAGAGCAAGATTACTTGAAGAAAGACGGAAGAATGATTTAGCGGAAAAGAATTAGCGGAAAAATACAGACATTCGTGATTTATCTATTGAGACGGGATTGAATACATTAATTTTAATAATGAAAAAGAGTGAAATTCATTATACATTATTTTTCAGTAAGTTAAAAGAATAATGATTTCGTTAGTATGATTTATTCGAGAGCGACAGACCGAAAATTAGTATGGAGAAATGACTGGGAGATCTCGGGCCCGATAGACCGATAGACTGATAAAATTTCTTTTAGTTTATTTATGGATAATCAATATTTCTATAAAGATTACTGGAAGAATGAATTTTATGGATTGATTGAATTTCATAAATGTAAAAGGGGGGATTATGGGATATTATCGCTTTACAAGTATTAACGCATTTTTACCCCTTCGGCGTTTATGGATTATAATCATTCATAATAATTTCATTAAGAATGTTTATCATACTTAATCATTAATTAACATAATCTTTTAGACAATTATAGAAATGATAATACTTCTATAATTTCTATCATTACTCTATCTTTTCTATCATTTATCTATCCGAATGTCGCTGTCTATAAAGTCTATTTTTATTATTAAAGATCTTATCGGTTAGAGAGAATTTTAAAGATGGATGGAATATGAATTTTAAATATCTGGTCGGGCCCGATTGGATTTTAAAAACATAAAAGGGGGGATTATGAGTTATTACCGCTTTACAAGTATTAACGCATTATTACCCCTTCGGCATTTATGAATTTCTGTGGTTAGAAGATCTTTTCAATATGGACAGAATAATTTTCATTATGGATAATAATTTAAGCGGAGCGATAATTTCATAATCGGTTAGAAGACTTCTTTTAACTATACACACATTAAATAAATTTCTGCGTGATAAAATGATTTCATAATAATTGAGCGACAGCGATAATTTCATAATAATTGAGCGACAGCGATAATTTCATTATTATTTCAATAGAAGACCATAACAAGCAAGAAAGTCTTTCAGCACTTTTCGTAAAATAAATAAATAATATTATTGATAAATATTGATTTCGGTTAGATTGTATTATTGGATAATGGTTAGAAGATCTCTTTTATTCGAATCGGTGGCGATTAATAGATAATAATATCTCTCGGGCCCGACTGATATTTTATAAATTCAATTGGGGTGATTTTGAGTTATTACCGCTTTACAAGTCTTAACGCATTATTACCCCTTTGTGCTTTTTAAAATTTGATTTATTTGTAAATGGATTAATAGCAGTTATTAGAGACATTATGGAGATCTAAATATTGATTACAATTGAAAACTATTTAAAAACAATTTATTAAATAAAAGTATAATTGGGCGAGTGATTGTAATTGAAAACTACTTAAAAGAATACTGATAGAATAATTTAAATAGTATGAGTGGGAAATATGTTAAATATCGGGATTGTAAATATGCGGTTGCGTGGGATATTGAAACGAAAACCAGTATGGACGACGGCTCCGAGTTGATTGAATACAATAAAAAAGACTATCGGGGATTTAATACTTTTAAAGAGTTTCAGCGGTTCGTTGAAGACCCCCGAAACAATAATGTTTATCAAGTAATCAATCAATTAGAAATAAAACCATATTGGGATATTGATTATAAAGACATAGTCGGGGGAAGTTTCACCGAAGAAGCATTAGAGAAACAATTATCAATTATGATAAAAGAATTCAAGACCGCTTTTAATGGTAATATTGAAAGAGAAGATTTCATTATTGAAACAAGAAAAGATTATCCATATACATCAATTCATTTAATCGTTGATTGTGTTTCGGTAAATGTAAAAGATCTTATTAAGTTTAATTACTATCTAAAAGACAAGTATGGGGACGAGTTCTCTTATGATAAAAAAGTCTATACGAATTATCGTCTTTTTAGAATGTGTAATATGTGGAAATTATCATCGGGGCCCGAGAGTGTTTTAATTAATCATAAATCGTCAATCCATAAACCATTAGAAAGCAGAATTATCAGCGATACAAGTAAAACGAAAAAGATTAAATTGAAAAAAGAAATTCGTGAGATGGCGAAGGGGTTAATAAAAAGTATAGAGTATTCAGTCCCCGATATAGTTAAGACTGGTAAAGAAGTTATAGTCAATTCAATCAATATGGATTTAGTTTATGATTTATTGAATGATCTTCATAAGAGTTTCTTTCTGTCGGGCGAATGGACTTTTATCACCCGATTAATCATTAGAGATTTAGAGTGCGAGAATATGGATTTTAAAAGAAATCTATTACGTGATTGGGGGATTAAATCCGCTGAAAAAGTTGATAATAAATGGACTATGAAACAGAATGAAAATTACATTAGAAACTGCCGAAAGAGTATTGAAACATTAAAAAACTGCGGATTAAATAGTTTCATAAAAGTTGTTAATAAATATCTTGATTATCAGTTGATTACCGAAAAGAAAATCATAAATGAAAGAATGATTAAATATATAAGTAATCACTCGGGGCTGAATGCGAGTGAAATTATTGAAACAATTGAAACGACAGAAGAAGACGCGGAATGGTTTATGTTTAATGATGATTGTGTCTGGAATCGAAGAAATCAATATTTAATTAATGATAATGTGTTTTACAATTATAATGAAATAGAATATAGCGACCGCATTCAATCAATCAATTATGAAATAGATTATGATGATACAATCACCGATATTAATGAGATGAAAAAGTTTAATGAAATGTTATTGGATAAAGAAATCCATAATTTAATCGTAAAAGCGAAATGGGGGACGGGAAAGTCGCACTATTCTATGACACCGATTATTGAAAAGTTGTGTAAGAATAAACATAATAAGATCTTAATCATTACAGAAAACAATTCTCTTAACGCTGAATTGTATAATAAATTCAAGAAATATGGATTTATCACTCACCAGTCGCATAATGAAAAAGTGGGAAAATATAATAGATATATCTGTTCGGTTGAGAGTTCAATTGATATTAATATTTATGATTATGATTTAGTTGTATTAGATGAATATGAAACAATTTTATCGCAGTATGAAAGCGAAGAAACAATCAATAAGAAGTCTTCGGGTGATAAATCAGTCAATTATAAGAATTACATTAACTTTAAAAAGATAATTACAGACACGGGAAGACTATTAATTATGGACGCAGATATTAGTAAGAATAGAATTGAATGGATAAAAGAAATTCGTTCGGGTGAATATCATTCAGTATTTATTGATATTAACAATTTTAATGATTGTGTTTTCAATCAATATATTAATAAAGAAACATTCAATTCTCGTTTATATAATGATTTTCAATCTGGATTAAGACTGATTATCAGTAGTAATAGTAAGAGAAAAATAAACGAGTATTATCGCTCATTATTGGATTTCAATAAAATAAGAAATGATAGAGTAATCTTGAAAATAGACGGCGACGGGGCCGAGATTGATATAAGAGAAAAGACTATTAATGGTGATTGGGTGTCAGTAAAGCACGAATGCGATAGTGCGGATAGTCTTCGTAATGAAGTAAAGAAAAATGGATTAGAAGATTTCTTGGAAAAGAATAATGTTGATATATTACTTTATACCCCGACAATTAAGACTGGATTATCAGTTAATCAAGAATATTTTCATAAACATTATTCATTCGGTATGTGTGGGTCGGTAAATAGTCGCACTTATTTACAGATGTTATTTCGGGCCCGATTACTGAAAAAACGGGAATTCAATATTTTCATTACTGGTGGATTTAAACTGCGGAAATATGTTGATAGTGATAGAATGGGTGAAGTATTTATTAATATCGCTTCTGTTCATAAAACGCTGAATTATAAAATGGGGATCTTCAATTGTAATGAAGACGATAAGGAAAATATGTCAATGGATAATCATTATTTCGCACTTCGTATGAATAATAAAGTTGAAAACTTTAACAGCAATTTAAATTTCAATAGCGATGTAATAACTAAATTGAAATTGGTTCATAAGTTAAATCATAAGTATATCGTTGATATTGATAATAATGAAGAGATAGAGAGATCATTAGCGGAAAGTGGGAAATTATTACAGAGTGAGAGATTAAAATTATTAGTTGAAACGCCGTTAATCAGTAAAAGAGAATATTTAGATATACAGAAGAGAGTGGAAGAGAATAAAATCAATAAAAATAAACATATTATCACCGCGACGGATTGGGATAAACGATATAAATACAATCTATTACTCGGGCGATATGATAATATTACCGATAAAGATTTTTACAAGTTCAAGTTTTATTTTAAGAATTTAGAGCGATACAGCGATTTAGAGATGGAATTATTATCATTAGATACTGAATGGAATAACAGACATAAGACTAAAACCGAATTCGGTGAAGTTGAAAAAGTATTGTATGGGGAGTATCATAAGAGTTGGATTAAACTATTGGATTTCATTAAAACGAAAATCAATATCTATACGGAGCCAGATGTTCATATTAACCATATTGAAGATTTATACGACGCAGAAAAACTTAACTATGAAACGACTGAAAAATATGTATCAGTAAAAGATTTTCTTGAAACGGGTGAAGAGAATGAAATTCATAAAAGAGAAGATAGATATAATAGAGTTGATTGTGGGGAATTAAATAGTTGCGTTGAATTATTATGGGACACGGAAACGAAGCAGATATGTTTATTAATGAATATGGGTCATATCATACGAGAGAGACTTATTTATGAAAATATTGAAACAGATAATAATTATATTATCAAGCGGGAAGAGATTATTAGAGAGTTAAATGAAGCAAGATCTTCGTATGAAATAATCAATAATGAAGAATTCTATAAAGTGTGGGATTGTAAAGAGAATAAAAGAAAATATTCAAGTGCGATTTCTGCGATAAATTTAATGAATGAAAATGTGGCGGAAGTCGGACCCGATACGGAAACTGAATTGATATTGGTTGATAAGAAACATAAGAAGCATATTGATATTGGTTTCATTAAGAGTTTATTGGGGGTGATTGGTGTAAATGATATTCGTGATGATTATCATTATACGAATAAAGAATTATTGATTAAGATTGCTGGAAATATGGATAAATTAATTGAAATGGATAATGATTATAGTGAAAAACTGACTGAATTAAATGAAAAATGTATAGAGTATAACGATTACAGAAATGATACAGACAAGAAGAAAGTTTATAAGAAATATAAGAATATCATTAAATATTTGAATGAATGGTTGGGTAAAATCAATATTGTAATCCGCTATACTGATAAACATACTGACAGAGACAGCGGGAAATTAAGAATTGGATTTAATCCGCTTCACCCGTTTAACAGCGATTTAGAAAAAGAAAACATTATTAAACAATTAACCGAAGCAGAAATAGCACCGATAAATGAAGTTCATAAGATCCGTAAGGGGTATAAAGACGAAAACAAGAAACCGATTCATAAATACAATACGAAACATTTCAGCACCACCGATAATATTAGTGTTTCTATGGATGTTGTCTGTGGTGAAGTAAAATTGGAATTAGATTTAAATTATGAAAGTGATGGGGAGAATGAAATATTTAGACGATACAAGACGAAACATAGTAAGAAACTTACTAAAAAGAAAGTTGATAAAATGGTTGAAAAATTCAAGAATGATATTGATGATATTAAGTTTTATAATTATGTTGATTTAGTTTCTATCGGTGAAGAGCGGGATAAGAATACTGAAAAGATTAAATCGTTAGTAAATCCATTAAAAGAAGAAATAATGGAGCATATAAATAAAATGAATTCTCCCGTATTGGTGGGGAATGTCGGCGAAGAGTGTTATGTATAAAATAAATTAGTATGATGTGGTTGGGGCTGGGACGGGTCGCTCGACGAAATGGATAGATGTTAAATTCATAAATGTTAAATTCATAAAATCAATTGGGGTAATTCTGCGTTAATACTTGTAAAGCGATAATAACTCATTATTACCCCTTTGAGTTTTATGAAATCAATATTTTCAATAAATAAATTCATAAATTAGAGACATTTTCAAGAAACTAAAAAGAGATCTTTTAACCATTAACCGATATTGAAATCATAAAAATATTGAAATCCATTAACATATTGAAATCCATAAACATATTGAAGTTGAAAAGACTTCTTGAAAAATAGTGGATAGTGGGTCAATAATAAGATCTTCAATCCACTATTTAAATTTGATTATTTATTAATACTGATTGATTGTAATTGAAAAACTATTTAAAAGTTTAGATTGAATTAATATTAGAATAGTAAAATGGCGGATACACGCAGATTGAATAACAAGATAAAGTCATTAGAAAAGCAGAAGTCTTTCGGGTTTGCTATGTTTTATAAAGAGAGTAGCGAGAGACATATTGAAAAAATAGCATTATTAGAGACAATCCATAAATTAAATGAAAATCTTTCAGCAGAGTTGCCCGAGCATATCACGGCAGAGTTGAAAGAATTATTGAAAAAAACGAAAGAAGAAGTTTCGTGCCCGATATGTTTAGACACGATAAACCCCGATAATCTTAAATGGTCGTCTTGTGGTCATCGGTATTGTGGGGTATGTTTAAAAATTTTAATGGATAATAACACGGAGCCGTCGTGTGCGTTATGTAGAAAGAGATTATACAAGAAAAAGAATTAAGATTTCAATTGGATTTTCTTCCGTTGGAGTTCATATACTCTTATATTTTTTATCGGTTGATTAGTGTCTGTCATTAAGATCTTAATAATTTTAGTGATAATCGCTCGTTGAGTATTAACCGATTTGTCTTTAATTGTGTCCAGAATTAACTGGGTTTTATCCGTTAGTAAATCGTAAATAGATTTCTCTTTACCCGTCAGCATATAGTTTGCGTCCATAAAGATCTTCTTGATTGTATTGACGATATTCGCGAAATCGCTTAATTTCGTGAGCGGTCGTTTGTCTTCTTTTTCTTCATTATTCATATCGTCCAGCACTCCATTAAATAGTCGCTGAAATTCTTTATCATTAATACTTTTTAATTGGGACTTCGTCATTGGTTTCAATTGTGGGACGGATTTCGGTTGTGCCGAGTTCGACGAATTCATTTTAGTTTTCTTGGGGACTGATGGGGGCTTCGGTGCCGACTTCTTTTTCGGTGCGGTCTTGGGTTTCGGTGGTTGTTTAGTTTTCTTCTGTGGTTGCGGTGAAGCGGGAGAAGTCGCATTAATGTTAAATTGGGGAGCAGATTGCGTGTCGTAGTTCATTTATATCAATTGATAAAATATGTCAAGTGATACAATTTTAAAAGTTGAAGTTAGAAGATCTCCGTCGGACCCGATTGGATTTTAAAAACATAAAAGGGGTATTTCTGCGTTAATACTTGTAAAGCGATAATAACTTATATTCCCCCCTTTGAAGTTTATGGATTTCAATATTGACTTAACATTTCAATAAATTTACAGACTTCATTTACTCGTGTTTTAGCATTCATAAAAGAGTATTCTGTCTTCTGTTCCCGATTTCTTATATTGCTTTTTTTCACTTTTTCTTTATTTTCTTGACGCCATTTTTTCCGTCTTTCTTTAATTATTTCTTTATTATTTTCATTACGTTCTTTCATTTTTTCTTTATTATTTTCGTAATAATCTTTACTATATTCTTTCGTTTTTTCTTTATTCTTTTCCCGATATTCTTTTCTTGTGTTCTTCATCTTTGCTATATCCCACCCGAATGCCCGTTTTTTATTGATTACATTAAATCCTTCTGCTCTAAATTTTTCCATAATGAATTGTTCTCGGGCCCGAAGCTCGTCAATATCATTACACGGATATTTTTCAATTAATATAATTCGGGCATCGTCATATTGTAATATTTCCCGTGAAGAGCATTCATTATATCGGGGATTGAAATGGACTGCTTTTCTATTTGATAAACTCTGTATCGTGCTCCCGATATAAATTAAATCTGTCTGGTCGCTTATGATCTTATATATTTTGCCGTTATTGTAATTCTTAACCATTATTGATATGGTTTCTTAATGTTTATTAATGTTTTAGTCTTAAATAAGTTCATCGTTGCGTTCCGCGATTAATTTCGTAGATATGAATTCATAAATGTCTGTAAAGAAGTTCCGCGAATTTCAGCAAGTTTTTCCATTAATGATTTATCCATTTGGGTCTGTTCCACGGGGAGAGCATTTTTAAAGTTTTCGCTTTTATGTAAAGCGGTGATATTTCTTTTAATCACCAGTTTAGCGAGACTATTAACCGATAAAGAAGTCGTTTTTAGATATTTACCCGAAATATAAGTCAGTCGTTTAGCGAGTTCTTCATTAGAAGAAAACCCGAATACAGACTGACCTTCCGTTATATTTTCGCTTTTTAGATATTCTTTCACGACTTTCTTCGCTGTTCCCGTGAGTTCCGTTTCTATTCTTCCGTAAATGGGTGAAGTCTTAAAATCGCCACGGCTCATCGCGATCTTGCGAGTTCCATTAATTAGAAAATTTCCGTCCCCGAGAGTTCCGTCCTTCTTCTTCTTATTGTAATCTTTTAACCCGATTAACACGAAATTTGCGATTTCCGCTCTTATTGGATACTGATTTAAGATTGAAAAAATAACATACTCTCGTTTATGTCCGTTTTCTTTTAATGAGTGAAGCAATGTTTCTATATCTGCGTCCGAAATTTCCATTTTAATCGTTTTAGTCTGCGACATTTCACCCTTCTGTTCTTTCTGTTGAATATCCTTCTGTAATTCCCCGACCTTCTTATAAAAATAATCAAGAATGTCTTGATTGTCTCGTTGATTGACGAATTTTTCGTAGAAAGCAAGATCTCTTAACACTCCATAATAGTTCCGTTTAGTCGAATCGCTTTTATCCTTTAAGAATTCATCAATCTGTTTATAATTGAATATGTCATTTATGACAGAAATCGGTGCCGAGTAATTTTCAATAAGTTTTACAATCATTTTCGCATTCTGTCGGGTGGTGATTTCCTTCGGCACGGGCTTCCCTTGTTCCTTTTTACTTCGCTTTAAAATCATATTAATATCGTCTTCCGTCATCCATTCCATTTTTCCTTGTATTAGTAATAATAACATAGAAAATCTTTAAATAGTTTAAAAAATGGGATGTCATGGGAATTATTAGTTGGTTATACTATAATAGATTTGAAAAAACATTTGGAAAAACAATTTACAGATGGTATGACATGGGAAAATTATGGGAAATGGCATATCGATCATGTAAAACCAATATGTAAGTTTAATATAAATAGTGTTGATTGTGAAGATTTTAAAACTTGTTGGTCACTAGATAATTTACAACCTCTTTGGGCAATAGATAATCTAAAAAAGGGTGGTAATTTAGAATGATAAAATTATTAGTTTAGGTCCTGAGGTCAAATGGTTAAGATATCGCACTGTCACTGCGCATGGAGCCGGTTCAACTCCGGTCAGGACCGCAACATAAACCATATCTTTAATTAGGTATGGTTTTTTTATGTTCTAAATTATTTTTTCCTTTTTTTTACATATTTATAGTATAGATGTATATAGAAAAAGAAAATACAATAGATATGCGTAAAACAAATTTACAAAAACTAAAAATACTGGTAGACGAATTAGAAAGTTTAAGTGATGGTGATAAAGGGTATACTAGTGTATTATCTGAAATTGAAAAAATAATAGAAAAAGAAAGGACAATTATTTCTAATTTAGTAAAGAGTGATAAAAAAATTAACCACTACGAAAAAATATGTTCCACAATTCTTTCTTTAATCGGTAAAAACAAAATTAATTAATCATGAGTGATAATCAAAATGTATCTAAAAATGGTTGGTCAGAATATGGGAGACTAGTACTGAAAGAATTAGAAAGACTTAATGATGGTCAAGATAAACTTAAAGAAGAGATTGATAAGAAATTTCAGGAGTTAAATGAAAAGATGACCGAATTCAAAAACACTGAGAAAGAGGTTGATGAAATTAAAGAATGGAAAGAAAAAGTAACTGAGGTTTGGTCTGCAACTCAAATGAAGTCTGTAAAAGATGAAGTTTATAAGCAAAAAAATCAATGGGCTAAAGTCACTGGTATTATTATAGTCGTACAAATTATTATGAGTTTAATCATTGCTTTTAGAAATCAGATATTTGGGTAAGGTATGAGTAATTTAGATGAAATAAGAAAATTAACCGATTCTTTTTTAATGGTGGATAATAACCTTAAAGAAGTATTAGAATATCTTCCTATATGTATACATGAAATATCTATGGATGGGATTATAACCTCAATGAATCAGAATGGTATAGATATGTTAATTGGGTTAAATGGAGAAGATATCATTGGTTCAAAATATATTGATTTTATTTCAGATAATGATAAAAATTATGTTACAACCCATTGGAATAAGGCTAAAAAAGGTGAAATAAATAAATTCACATTCAGAGGTAAAAAAGGGAGAAAGTTTTTAAGTTGTTTTAGTCCAGTTATAGAAGAAGAAAAAATAACAAAAGTGGCTGGATTTTCCATAATATTACCTGAAGATGAGCATTAAGAAACTTAAAAATTTAACAGAATCTTTGGTTAGGGTTGAAGGTAACCTTAAAGAAGAAAAAGAAGTTTTAGAATTTATTTTAGAACACACTACAGATGGTTATTGGGATTGGGATTTAACAAGTAATTACCAATACTTATCACCTAAGTTAAAAAAACAATTGGGGTATAGTGAAGATGAAATGGAAAACAAACCTGAGAGTTGGCAAACCATTTGTGATAAGTTAGACTTAGAGAAGACTGAAAAGAGGATAGAAGACCATTTAGATGGTATTACAGAAGACTTTAAGAGTATTATGAACTTCACCCATAAAGATGGGCACATCGTAAAAATATTGTGTAGAGGAAAGGTTGTTAAGAGAGATGAGAATAACCAACCATTAAGAATGATTGGTACTCACACCATTATATTGTAATTCTATTAACTTTAATATCAATACCATTATTTACTCCCCACTCTTCGAAACCATCAGCATGATTTAATCTATCTTCCCACATCTCAATTTCTGTTACATTAGGGTTTTGTTCAATTAATTTTTTAAGAGTATTTATTTTACTTGTGAATGTATCACCTTTTTCTTTATAATGATACTCGTCAAAGATAACACCATTTTTATTAAGGATGCTTTCTACTTGATTTGCTAGTTTAGGGATTCTACCTGTTAACATAATCATTAATGCGTTATCACCTTCAGATTCTTTATTATAATCGTCAATAGTAGAAGGGATAAGTTTTACATTAAATGTATTTTCATCTAATGATTCTGGTTTACCCCACCATCCTTTATGTGGGTAATCTTTTTTATTCTTTGCCTCCCATAAAACAATACCATCTTCTTTGTTTGGTGTGTCTGCTAATGTCCCATCAAAATCAAAGATGGATATTTTGTTTATTGTTTGTTTCTCTTCCATAATTAAAACTCTTCCGTATCTAACACTTTCATTCTTTAAATCTAATACACTACCTTGTGCCCAATCAGCAAAGTTTTCAAATGGTACAATGTGCGATACACCATCATATCTGAATTCAATTTTTTTATTGGCAAAATCAATATCTCTATCGTATTTAAATTGTAATCTACCATCTTTTGACTCATAAATGTTATTATATCTTTTTTCTAAATTAGTTTTTTCTATGATATCATCTATAATTAATTTACCTTCTAACCATTCATCATATTGACCTTCATCGTTATCTTCAACCCACCTTTCTAAATTGTTATTTAATTCTTCTACATGTTCATTCGAATCACTATTCCAATAACTCGCTTCGGACCCAACATTTTCTAAATCAATCGCTGGTTGAAATTCTAAATCTGCAACTTCGTCAAAATCTAATGGTGAATTGTACTCTATTACTTCTTTAAAATCATCAAAAGGTATGGTTACAGAATTATAATTATTATCAACCTCATATTTTATTTCCTCATTGTAATAATCACGTAAAGCTTTTGTCCTTTCACTTCCAGTTATATCTGAAATAGTGTATAAATACTCATCTCTTAAAGTATAGAAAAAACTTTCTGGTAACATTTTTTCTAAGTGTATTGATATTGATTCACTTTCAGGTGTACCATCTGATTCTAAAAAGTTTAACGATTCATTATTTTTAGTGATAATAGCGATTTTTTTCATTAATTCTATTGTTTCATCATTAAAATTAATATAATCAAACTCCTCAATATCATATTCATCATGGTAATCACCCCCATAATTGGAAAAAGCTTCAGAATATCTCCAGTAATCATCTTCATAAATACCAGTAATTGAAGTATAACTTTGTATATCATCACCTAGATAAAAAGTAACTTCATCAGTATCTATCTCTATACAAGGAGTGTTTAAAGAAGAGCGACCATATCTTTGATACGTTTTTCTACAAGCTTGCATATTACCATAAAACTTATCAGGTATATCTGACTGATCGTATTCTTCAGGTTCTTCCTCCATTTTATTTAAGAAAGTTAATATAGGATTTATATCTCTATTTACTTCTTCTATTTCCTCATAGTTACCATCTTCCCTATAATTTAAAAACCATAAAGTAGATACTTTAACGGCAATTTGGTTTGGGAAACCCAATTCTTTCATTAAATAACTAACTACACCTGATCTGTTTGTACCCGATACATTATCATTAATCAGTTTTAATACTCTTATTTCTTTTTTATTAAGACTCATACTATTTTTAATTATAAATATTAAAAAATGAATTAGAAAGCTTTTGGATTAAAGAAAAAAAATCTTATCTTTGATTTATTGTAAAACGAAATTAAAAATAAAGATTTATGGGATATTTAGATTTGGAAACATTAAGACAAGAAACACCTTCAGTATTTGCGGAAAAACCACACGTTAAAGTATCTGATAAATACACATTCATACCAACAACAGAGGTTATTGATTTATTAGCTGATAAAGGGTGGTTACCTACAAAAGCTAAACAATACATTTCTAGAAAAGATTTATCTTCAAACCAGTATAGGAAACATTTAATTAGGTTTAGGAATGAGAATTTGGTAAATGATTTCAAATCATTAGATGAGACTTTACCAGAGATTGTTTTATTTAATTCACACAATGCAACATCGTCTTTCAGATTTAATATTGGTTTATTTAGATTGGTATGTGAAAATGGTTTAGTTGTGGCTACGGAAAACTTCGGTGAATGTAGAATCAGACACCAAAACTATAACTCTAACGATGTTATTAAAACCATAAATGAGATGACTGATAACTTCCCAATCATCTATGACAATATGGAGAGTATGAAATCTAAAATCTTAACTGACAATGATGTAATTGAGTATGGAAGAATTGCATCTAAAAATCATTGGGGTGAAGATAGAAAAATTGACTTAGATGGGTTATTAAAAGTTAGAAGGAAAGAAGACGATGGTAATGAGTTATGGAAGGTATTCAATAGGGTACAAGAAAATATGTTAAAAGGTGGTATCATTACTAGTAAAAAAGTAGAAAATAGAACCATTGTAAACAAAACAAGACCTATTAAATCAGTAGATACTAATGTTTCGTTGAATAAAATGTTGTGGGGATTAACTGAAGAATGGTTATAATAGATAATGGGTAAAAAAATAAGGGTTGGTTAACCCTTATTTCCCATGTTCTTATATTTTTCTATTAAGTTTCTTAATTCAGCTGCTTCTTCATAATTTTCAGACTTCACAGCTTCATCTAATTGGAGTTTAAGGACATCTAAGAGATTATCACTATCTATGTTATCAATAATCTTTTGTTTTGTTTGATCCCTTTGCGTTGGTCCACCATAGAAAGTAATCTCATGTAATATCGAACCCAATATATCAAACAATGTTATCACACACTCACTTTTTGGATACTCTATATCTGTACTTTTAGTGTTGTTTTCTAATTGTAAAGTATTATCAATAACTACGGGTATATTTTTCATTTCAGGTATTGACATAAATTCTAAACTATATATCACACCAGTTTGATCATTAACACCATCAAAGTCTATTCTAATATCTGAGAATCCTTGATTTGAATCTACCTCAAAATATTCGATAGTTTTTCTAATTCGTATATTCTCTATACCTAAATCTTCTCTTTTAATGTTGATTTTTTCGTTTGACCATTCTTCTCTGAATATCTCTAAACTATTACCACCCATTGTTTCACCAAAGATAATGTCTAATGTATCAGCATCATTCATTATGTGGTCAAATAACTGCCCAAATGTTGCCCCATCGTCTATTTTTAGTTGATAATCTAAATAGTATTTTAGAGTATCTATTTTTTCTACAGAACCACTAAAATTATCCTCTAAGAATAAATCACCATTGACATCTAAAAGTATATTTTTCATACTAATAAATATATGAAAATATGGTAAAGTTAGAGTTATTTAAACTAAACTTAGTTGTATTGGTTTAAACCATTCTGGTATCTCTCTATTCTTCCATTTACACATATATGCCTTTTCTACATTGTAATAATTTCTATAACCATCTATTGGGGTTTCTCTTTTACATTCGTCTGGCATTGCTTGTGGTATCTCTGTAAATCCCTTATCTTCTATGTTAGGTAGATTTACCATACACCACTCTAAATGTTGTTGTGTCTTATGTCTTTTACCATACCTGTGAGTGTATTCTTTACATAACTCCATAGTCATATCACATAACCACACATAGTTGGATAACGATTCTCTAACCCATTTGTTTGATGGGTGATTAACGTGTGTTTTCTTATATGGTGCCTCACCACCAGTCATCCAGTGAGCGGTAGATAAAAGTTGGACTTGTTCCACGATCATTTTTACACAATGTTTGTCACAATGATATTGGGCACATAACTTTGGATCTTCATCTAAATAAAATATATTCATAATTTAATGTTTATTAAACAAATATAGTCAATAGGTTTGTTATAAACTAATAACCAGTGATATTTATTAGATATGAAAAAGATTATTATTACAGAAACTCAGTATAAAAGGTTATTTACAGAAAAAATGGTAATGAAAATTGATGGTGACATCGATTTTAAAGGTAATGAATTATCTAATGGTGGTCCTGTTAGTGATCAGTGGACACCAATATTAAATGATTTAGATGATCTTTTAGATGACTCGGATATAAGATATAAGATAACTGCTGGTAATGATAAGTTTCATAAAAGAGCAAACCCTAAATCTAGACACGCTATTGGTTGTGCTGTTGATTTCGCCATAAGAAGGAGAGGGACTGGAATCAGAAAAAGTGTATTTAATAAAAAGTATGCTAATAAGGTTTTTGAGGTGATGCAAAAATTGGTTAATAAATATTCCTCATCACACGATTTTTCTTGGTTAGACGAATACAATAAAGGGACAGGACATTCAACAGGAGGACACATACATATGTCAATAGGTAGACAATTCTGTGGTGGACCTAAAGGTAAAGAAATTAAGTCTAAACAAAAATTACCATCAGATGCTGGTAAGTTTAATAGTAATGATATACAGGATAAACCTACAAGTACTTCATCTAATACTAGTGATTTAATAAAAATAGGTGCTAAGGGTGATAAGGTAGTAGAATTACAAACTAAATTAAAAAGTTTAAATTACGATTTAGGTACAACAGGAAATAACAAAGATGGTATTGATGGAGTATTCGGATCAAATACTCAGAAAGCAGTAAGGAAGTTCCAAACAGATAAGAAGATACAAGTTGATGGTATAGTTGGGCCTGAAACTAAAAAAGAGTTAGGTTTAGCGTAATCACTTATAATAATTCATAATAGAAATATTCTAAGTCACCATCTATCGCATAGTATAATCTTTTTGCTTTTTTCTTTGAAACTAAAGCAGACATTTCTATAGATTTTTCATTTTCATCTAATGAATGTCTAACAACTTTACCAGTTACACCTTGTATTTTATCCCATCTAACATTTGGTTCTTTTTTGGTTGTCTTTCTGGTTGTAGTTTTTCTAACCCTCTTTTTGGGTGTTGTCTCACTTATATTTTCTGACTCTACTTTTTTTCTAGTCATCTTTATCTTCTTTTTTATCTTCAGTATTAAACCATTTGATTATTGAAATAATAATCATTAATACACCCCATTCATTATAATCTAAAGCGAATAACATCATAGCCATTGTAAAGACAGGTGCTTTAAATGCTCCGACTATTATTAAAATAAACCCTATTACTCCACTAATACCTAACGCTTGAATTGTTTCTGCTATATCCATAGTTTTAATTTTTATTTATCATTTGAGTCAAATATAAGAAAAATTAACCAAAAAACGGCATTAATATAAAAGTATTATAACCTTAACACTAAATTAACACCCATTTGAGTTTTTGTGACTATATATTGTAAGATAAAAACAAAAAACTATAAACCTTAAAAATCATAGTAACCGATAGGGGGTTTAAAACATTAAAAGAAATGAAAAAATTATTATTTGGAGTATTGATGGTGGTATCCACATTAATCTTCGCACAAAGCGGTAAGGTGGTTGATAAGACAGGTGAACCACAATCATTCTGTAAAGTAACAGCACCAGAATTAAATTTGGTAACTTATACTGATTTCGATGGTATATATAAAATTGATGTTCCTGAAGGGACTAAATTGGTATTTGATTATATCAGTTATGAAACTTTAGAAGTAATATCTAAAGATAGTATGGAAGTTACTTTAAAAGATCCTGAAATTAATTTCCCAATTACACTACAATAGTATTCTTTTTTACAGGTATTTATACTATATTTGTAAAAAAGAT
>WLWG01001287.1_pt1 | contig 23089 bp, 25 predicted proteins | sample 6712871 | NCBI WGS metagenome assembly WLWG01 (sample SAMN12718693, study PRJNA515312) | sponge metagenome | isolation source: marine sponge | host: Mycale hentscheli | place: New Zealand: South Island, Marlborough, Capsize Point | collected 2003-05-01
GTATTATGACTGCAATAGTAAATGGAATCCAATATATTGGAGGACAGACATCACCGGATGAGTTTATAAAAAATCAAGCAGGTACAATTGATGGTACACAAACTGTTGAGAACGGAGTTCTTGCAGGACCTATTACTATACCTGGAACAATAACAGTAACGGGAGTATTAGTCATTGTCTAAAATAGAAGTAGATAAAGTAGATCCACAATCAGGCACAACCTTAACTTTAGGTACGTCTGGGGATACAATTAACATTCCTTCAGGTGTAACTATAGCTAATGCAGGGACATCAACTGGTTTTGCTAGTATTGCTTGGCAATCTTCTATTGTTACAGCATCTACTTTAGCAGCTGTTGCAGGTAGAGGCTATTGGATTGATACAACTTCTAATGCTTGCACAATAACATTACCCGGTTCAGCTTCTGTTGGAGATAGATTAATTTTTACCGATTACGCTAGAAATTGGGCAACGAATGCAGTCACAATAAACCAAAACAGTTTAAATTTTCAAGGAAACTCATCTCCTAACCCAGTATACAATACTAAAGGTCAATCAGTAGATATAGTTTATTCAGGAGCAACTAAAGGTTGGATTCCTAATTCTGATGATGATGTAACTGATGAAACACCACAAATTTATGATGCAGAATATTTAGTTGTTGCTGGAGGTGGAGGTGCTGGAAAACCAGGAGATAATAGATCTGGTGGTGGAGGTGCTGGTGGTTTATTAACTAATTATGGAGGAACTGCTATTTCCTTTACTGGAGGTGTTACTTACACAGTAACAGTAGGAGCTGGTGGTGCTGGTGGTACTACTAATACTGGTGCACAAGGTGCAAATAGTGTTTTATCTGGTTCTGACATTACAACAATAACTTCTATCGGTGGCGGAGGAGGAGGAGGTCAAACTCCTACTACTGGTGGCTCTGGTGGTGGTGGTGGAGATACTGAAGCTGGTGCAGCTGGTACTGTTGGTCAAGGTAATGCTGGAGGAAATGGTACTCCTGGTGGAGTTGCCGCTGGTGGTGGAGGCGGAGGTGCTGGTGCTGTTGGAGGAAATTCAAGTTCATCTACTGGTGGCGCAGGAGGTAATGGACTTGCAAATTCTATAACTGGTTCTTCTGTTACATACGCTGGAGGTGGCGGTGGAATTTGTGAAAATGGAACTGGTGGTAGTGGAGGCTCTGGTGGAGGTGGTGCTGGTACTAATGGAGCAGGAGGAGATGGAACTGCAAATCTTGGTGGTGGCGGTGGAGCTGGTCATTCTTCGGCAGGTGATGGAGGAAGTGGAGTTGTTATTTTAAGAGTAGCGACAGCAAAGTATTCAGGAAATACAACAGGCTCACCAACAGTAACAACAGATGGGTCAGATAAAGTTATAAAATTTACAGCATCAGGGAGTTACACAGCATAATGGCACATTTTGCAAAAATAGGAATTGGAAACATAGTTGAAAAAGTTGAAGTGGTATCTAATAATATTGCTACAACTGAACAAGCTGGTGTAGATTTTTTAAGAAATTTATATAATGATCAAAATGCTCAATGGTTTCAAACTTCTTACAATAATAATATTAGAAAAAACTTTGCTGGTATTGGCTATACTTATGATCAAACAAGAGATGCTTTCATAGAACCAAAACCATTTAATAGTTGGACTTTAAATGAAACAACTTGTAATTGGGAATCACCAGTAGTAAAACCTGACGATGGTCAAAATTATGTATGGAATGAAGAAAATCAACAATGGAATTTAATATAATATGACAAGTAAAATTAAAGTAGATAATTTAAACAAAGTTTCAGATGATTCAACAATCATCAAAAAATGTGGATCAACAACTACAGTTGGATCAGGTTCTGGTCAAACAATTGTAGTTGATGGCGCAACAGTAACATTAGGTAGATGTGGTGGTGCTGTTAATCTTGCATCAGGTGCAACACAAACAGGTTTTGGTAGAACAGGGACTGTAGATTGGCAGACAGGAAGTATTAAAACAGCTACATTTACAGCAGCAAATGGAGAAGGTTATTTTGCAAATACAACAGGTGGTGCTTTCAATATGAATTTACCAGCAGGTGTTGTTGGAGCTATTGTTTCAGTAGCTGATTATGCAGAAACTTTTGCAACAAATAATTTAACAATTGTACCAAATGGAACAGAAAAAATTGGTTCATTAAATCAAAATGCAACTTTAAGTACAAAAGGTCAATCAGTAACTTTGGTATATGTAGATTCAACACAAGGTTGGATTAATACTATGGATTCAACATCTAATGTTAGAGGAGTAATTCCGTTTGTAGTTGCAACAGGTGGAACAATAACAGAATCAGGTGACTATAGAATTCATACATTTACTTCAAGTGGATGTTTTGCTGTTACAAATTTAGCACAATGTTCAGCAAATGATAAAGCATCTTATCTTGTTGTAGCAGGTGGTGGATCAGGTGGTGACAACATCGCTGGTGGTGGTGGTGGCGGTGGATTTAGAGAAGGTAAACTTTCTACTGATCCTTACACAGCATCTCCTTTAGCTGCAACACCTTGTTCAGCTATAACATTATCAGTTCAAACTTACCCAATTACAGTAGGTGCAGGCGGAACTACTACAGGTCCTTTTCCTAGTCAGACCAATGGTTCTAATTCAACTTTTACAACAATAACTTCTGCCGGAGGTGGTAGAGGTGGTAGATTTCCATGTTCTGCAGGTCAACCAGGAGGTTCAGGTGGTGGTGGTGTTCACGGTGCAGCAACAGGTGGATCAGGAAATACACCTTCAGTAAGTCCCCCTCAAGGTCAAAATGGTGGACCAGCAAACAGTCCAACTTTTCCTCAACTTGGAGCCGGAGGCGGCGGTGGAGCAGGTGCATCCGGATCATCTGGTACTAGCCCTAGAGGTGGAGATGGTGGAGATGGTGCAGGAACACAGATTAATCCAGCTGCTGGTACTCCAGGACCAAGTGGTCCATTAAGATATTTTGCTGGTGGAGCTGGCGGTGGTATTTATTCTTTAGGTCAACCTAATCCAAGTTATGCTTCAGGAGGAGCAGGTGGTGGAGCCCCAAGTTGGGGAACAGGTAATCCTATACCTTCACCAAATTTTCCGCGTAAAGGTACAGCTAACACAGGTGGTGGTGGCGCACAATATTCTGGCAGTGCACCTTGTACGGGTGGAACAGGTGGGTCTGGTGTGGTAATAATAAGATATAAGTTTCAATAATTATGAGTACAATTAAAGTAAATAAATTAGAACAAAGATCAGGATGCACAGCTACAGTCGGTGGTGGAGCGGGCAAAACTGTTGCAGTAGATGCAACTACAGTTACATTAGGTAGATGTGGTGCTACAGTACAATTAGCTTGTGGTGCTACGCAAACAGGTTTTGGTAGAACAGGAACTGTTGATTGGTGTACGACTGCCAAGACTTCTCCATTAACATCAGTTAGTGGTAACGGATATTTTATAAATACAACAGGAGGAGCAGTTACAGTTACTTTACCAGCATCACCAAGTGCAGGCGACATTGTAGCATTTTCAGATTACGCTTCTACATTTCAAACAAATGCTTTAACTATTTGTAGAAATAGTTCTAAAATTAATGGTGGTTGTTTTAATGGTATAGTATCTACTCAAGGAGCAGCTATTACATTAGTTTATGTAGATGGTACTAGAGGTTGGAAACAAGTTAATGATGCTACTTTAAACGTATCAGGTGTTCCTAGTTTTATAACAGCATCAGGTGGAACAGAAACAACTTGTGGAGATTATAAAATTCACACTTTTACTTCTACTTCATGTTTTGCAGTTACAACAGCCCCTACTCCAGCTAATAATAAAATTTCTTATTTAGTAGTTGCAGGCGGTGGAGGATCATATCCAAATCTAGGTGGTGGTGGAGGTGGAGGAGGTTTTAGAGAAGGTAAACTTTCTACCGATCCATATACAGCGTCACCTTTAGCTGCAACACCTTGTTCAGCTTTAACAATTGCAGCAGCAACAACATATCCAGTTACAGTAGGAGCAGGTGGAGCAGGTGGTTGTTCAAGATCAAGTGGAACTACTTCAATTTTTAGTACAATAACAAGTGCAGGTGGAGGAGCATCTGGTGGTGCACCAGCAGTTGCCGTTGTTTCAGGAGGTTCAGGTGGTGGGGCCGGTGGTAATGTTCCTGGTGGAGGTGGTGCAGGAAATATTCCTGCAGTTAGTCCAGCACAAGGTCAACCTGGAGGCGGTGCCGGTACAGGTTTTCCAGCTCTTGGAGCCGGAGGCGGCGGTGGAGCAAGTGCTGCAGGAGGTAGTGGATCAAGCCCCCAAGGAGGACCCGGAGGAGATGGCGCAGGAACAGCAATTAATACAGCAGCTCCAATAGGAGCACCAGGACCAAGTGGTTCATTAAGATATTATTCTGGTGGTGGTGGCGGTGGAGGATACGCTAATGGTAGTGGTAATACAGGTGGATATGGTGGTGGAGGAACTGCAAATTCAGCACCCCCTGCTCCTGGAAATGGAACAAATGGTACAGCTAATGCAGGTGGAGGTGCAGGAGGTTCTGGTATGGCAGGTGGATCAGGTATAGTAATAATAAGATACAAATTTCAATAATTGAAATAGATTAACAAATAAGATATAAGGAGAAACATTATGGCACATTACGCAAAATTAGGAATAAACAGTAAAGTTATCAGCGTTGAAGTTGTAGCTGATGCTGATTGTCAAAACGCTAGTGGTGTTGAAGATGAAGAAGTAGGAAGACAGTTTTTGGAAAGAATCCACAGCTGGCCTCTATGGAAAAAAACATCTTACAATACATCTGGTGGACAACATAAAGAAGGCGGAACACCTTTAAGAGGTAACTACGCAGGCATAGGTATGACTTACGATGAAGATAACGATATTTTCATTAGTGCTAAACCTTACGCTAGTTGGACTTTAAATGTATCAGAAGCAAGATGGCAATCACCAATAGGTGATGCACCAGCATTAACAGCTGAACAACAATCTCAAAATGATGCTGGTACTCATTTATGGGCATATAACTGGAATGAGTCTGGTCAATCTTGGGATGTTGAAAATACATTAGCCTAATCCACTTGACATTTTAATTAGAGTTTATTACATACTAGATAGGTATGCATAAGAAAGTATTAACAGAAGTAGATCTTTATACAGGCGAAATTCAAATGCCTAAAGGCTTTGAGATTGACCGTGATAAAATAAGAAACGATCTTATAGAATCTTACGTAAAACAAAACAGAATCAACACTAATCCACAAACCTATGCTTTTGATGATTATGTTGTTCCTTATTCTCAACCTTTACAATGGATGCAAGATTACGTTAGAGATCATTGGAGATTAGATTATGATAAAACTTTAGTGCAAAAAAATATGCACGGCAATGTTATGCATCCTAAAGAAAAGTCTTGGACAAGACATCAAGTTGATCCAGTTGATCTACTTAATTCACCAGACTACACTCTTATTTATGGTATAGATGTTAAAGAAGGTTCTTCAGAATGTATTATTGAATACGATGATAACAGAAGAAAAAATAGAACTTGGCATTTACCTATAAAAGATAATCACTTTATAATGTTTCCAGCTACTAATAAATATTCTTTTTCACCGAATACTTCTACTGGTTTAAATATAATTTTGACAATTAACTATGAATATATCTAATCACTATTGGTACTTTGAATCTGCAATACCACCAAGAATTTGTGATATGATTGTTCAATATGGTAAAGCAGAAAAAGAAAGAGAAGAAATAGCCATCACAGGTGGTTATGGTAGAGATAGAGATTTAAAAAAACAACCTCTTACTAAAGAAGAAGTAAAAGATTTACAAAAGAAAAGAGATTCAAATATTGTTTGGATGAACGATAGATGGATATACAAAGAAATTCAACCTTATGTTACAATGGCAAATGAAAATGCAGGTTGGAACTTTAATTGGGATTGGTCAGAATCTTGTCAGTTTACAATATATAAAAAAGGTCAGTATTATGATTGGCACTGTGATAGTTGGGATAAACCTTATCCTCATCAAGGACCAGCAAACGGAAAGATAAGAAAACTATCTGTAACGGTAACGTTAACAGATCCAAAAGAATACAAAGGTGGAGAGTTAGAGTTTGACTTTAGGAATTTAGATCCTGATAAAAAACCTAACATTAGAGCGTGTACTGAAATATTACCAAAAGGCTCTTTGGTTGTATTTCCTTCATTTGTATGGCATAGAGTCAAACCCGTAACAAAAGGAGAAAGAAATAGTCTAGTGATTTGGAATCTAGGTTATCCATTTAAATAATATGAATAATATAAAACAAGGTGGTAGTAGTACACCACAAAAACCAAAAGGACACGTAGATTTTAAAGCTGCGTTTTATTTTCAAACACCAATTTGGATTGCAGAAGCTCCAATGTTTTTGAAAAACGCAATTAATCTAACAGATAAATATTTGAAAAAAGGTGAAAAATTAATAAAAGATAAATTAAAAAATGATCCTAAATGGAAGAAAGAAATAGGAGATTTTGGTTTATCAAATCACAGTGAAAGTTTTCCACAAGACCCTAAAGCTAAAGATCTAGTAGAGTTCATTGGTCAACGATCCTTTGAGTTTTTAGATTGGCAAGGATTTAATTTACAAAATCATAGCTTACACTTTACAGAATTTTGGGTACAAGAATTTAGTAAAAGAGGTGGTGGTCATCATGCTACACATCAACATTGGAATCAACATGTATCAGGATTTTATTTTTTAAAATGTAGTGATAAAACATCTTACCCTATTTTTCATGAACCAAGACCTGGTGCAGAGATGACAAAGTTACCTTCAAAAAATCAATCACAAATTACACTGGGTACAAGTCAAGTGCATTACAAACCTAAACCAGGAACGATGATTATATTTCCAGGTTATGTTCCACACGAGTTTGCAGTAGATGCTGGAATAGAACCATTTAGGTTTATTCATTGGAATATTAAAGTTGTTGAAACAGCAATATCAAAAGAAAAGAGTATTAAATGAGCTTTAAAAAAAATAAATATATAGTTATTAAAGAAGCTGTACCTAAAGATATAGCTGAATTTGTTTACAATTACTTCTTACTTAAAAGAACTGTTGCTAAAACTTTATTTGATCAAAGATATATCTCTCAATTTACAACAGAATGGGGAACGTGGTCAGATCCACAAGTTAAAAATACTTATTCTCATTATGCAGATGTAGCTATGGAAACATTATTGATGAGAACTTTACCTATTATGGAAAAGAAAACAGGACTTAAATTAAATCCAACTTATTCTTATGCTAGAATATATAAAGCTGGTGACATCTTGGAAAGACACAAAGATAGATTTAGTTGTGAAATATCTACAACACTTAACCTAGGTGGTGATCCTTGGCCAATACATTTAGAACCAAAAAAAAATGTAGGTGCACCAGATGGTAAAAAATTAACATTTTCTAGTAATAACAAAGGTATTTTAGTTAATCTAAAACCTGGTGATATGTTAGTTTATAGAGGTATGGAATTAGAACACTGGAGAGAAGAATTTAAAGGAGATAACTGTGCTCAAGTTTTTCTGCACTATAATGATCAAAAATCTAAAGATGCGGATAAAAACATAAATGATACAAGACCTCATTTAGGACTTCCAAGTTGGTTTAAAAAGTAATATAATCTTTAAATGGGGGCTGTACTCCACCATACCTACAGCCTCCTTTTAAGGATTATTTATGAGTTTAGGATTTGACGCAATATCAGCATTACCGTTCGCTACATCAGGACCAGATTCTGATGTACTAGTATCAACTACTGGTAACGCATTAAGTATTTCAATTGGTAGTGTAGGTATTATAGCAGATGCTATTACGGAAGATGCAACTCCTAATCCATTAAGTTTAGGTTTTGGTACTTTAACCATTACAGGAGATTCTAATTTTACCGTTACAGGTAATGCTACATCGCTAGGTTTAGGCTCATTTACAGTAACGGCAGACGCTAATGCTTCGGTTACAGGAAACGCATTGACGTTAGCAACTGGAAATGTTACAGTAACAGGAACTGCTTTAGTAAATCCAACTGGAGCTGGTTTGACATTAAGTACTAACGACGTAGGTGTAATTACGTGGAATGAAATTATACCAGGAGCAAATATGGTTTGGACACCGATAGATCCAAGTTAAAATTATGGCATCAACATACTCATCAGATCTTAAATTAGAAATAGTAGCAACCGGTGAAAAAGCTGGTCTTTGGGGTACTATAACAAATACAAATTTACAAATATTAGAACAAAGCGCTAGTGGCTATTTAGATATTAGTATGGCTGGAGCTAGTGTAACTTTAGATTTAACAGATGGTGCAACATCAAATGGTAAAAATATTTATTTAAAACTATCTGGAACATTAGGTGGTGCTAGAACTTTAACAATGCCAGCTAGTTCTGAAAGAGTTTGGATTATAAGTGATGAAACAGTTAGAGGCACTGCTAATAATACTTTAAGTGTTTTAACAGCTAGTGGTACAGCTCAACCTGTACCTCCAGGAGCATCTTTACTTTGTGTTTCTGATGGAACAAATACAACAACTAGAATTATTGAAAAAGGTTATGCAACTATAACTGATTCTAATTCTCCTTATACAGCAGTTGCAGGAGCACAAATTTTTGCAAATACAACAGCTAACCCAATTACAATAACTTTACCTGCTTCCCCAGCTGTAGGTGATGAAGTTAGTATTATAGATACAAGAGGAACTTTTGGATCTAATAATTTAATAGTAGATAGAAATGGTCAACCTATTAATACAGGTACTAGTAATCTTACATTAACTACAAACGGTCAATCTATTACTTTAGTTTATGTAGACTCTACTAGAGGTTGGGCTTATAAAACAAACACAGCATAGGAGCTAAAATATGGCTCTTCAACAAATTAAATTTGCGCCAGGAATTGACAAACAGGATACTACTGTTGGTGCAGTAGGTCGTTGGGTTGATTCAGATAATGTTAGATTTAGATATGGACTTCCAGAAAAAGTTGGTGGTTGGCAGTCTTTACTTGGAGATACTATTGTAGGTGTAGTTAGAAAACAATTTGCTTTTGTAGATTTAGAAGGCAATAGATATGTAGCATTAGGTACAGATAAATTTTTATTAGTTTATTTTGAAGGTCAACTTTTTGATATTACACCTTTAAAAACTAGTATCACAGGTGCAACACTTTCAACAAATTCTACAACAACTGTTACTATAACAACTTCAGCCGCACATGGAATAAATGTAGGTGGTATAGTTTTATTTGACGCTGTAACTTTACCAAGCGGTACAGGTTTTTCAGCATCAGATTTTGAAGATAAGAAGTTTCAAGTTATTAGCGTTCCAACTCCAACAACTTTTACAATTACAATGGGATCAGCTGCAACGGGTACAGTATCAACGGGTGGTAGTATTACTTTAAAACCTTACGAGCCTGTGGGTCCAGCAGAACAATCTTATGGTTATGGTTTTGGTATTGGTAACTATGGTGGAACAATTACCGGTGTTGTACAAACAGAATTAAATGGATCACTAAGCGCAGATACTGCTGGTACAGGTGGGTCGGGGACCGCTGTTACTGTAGATTCAACTACTGATTTTCCATCTGCAGGAACAATTGCAATAGCAAATGAATTAATTACATATACATCAAAAAATTCTACACAATTTTTAGGTATTACTAGAGGCACAAATGGAACAGCAACTCCTGGTACATCAAATGGTCAAGCACATAGTACCAACGCTGTTGTTCAAAACGCAACTAATTTTACAGGATTTGGTAGTGCTGTTGAAGCATCAACGGTTACATTAGAACCAGGCCTTTGGTCACTTAATTCTTTTGGACAAGTTCTTGTAGCGACAATATTAAATGGTAAAACATTTACTTGGAATGCAGGGATCGCGGCTAGATTTACAACAAGAGCATCAACTACTACAACTACTTTTTTAACTACAAATAATCCAACTGCAACACGGACAACTTTAATTTCACCAACAACAAGACACTTAATTCATTTTGGAACTGAAATAACTATTGGAACTCCATCTACACAAGATGATATGTTTATTAGATTTTCTGCTGATGAAAGTATTAATGAATATACCATAGAAGCTGTTAACACAGCAGGTTCACAAAGATTACAAGATGGTACAAAAATTGTAGGAGCTTTGGTTGCAAAAGAAAATATTCTAGTATGGACTGACAATGCATTATACACAATGAAATTTGTAGGTGCGCCTTTTACATTTGGCTTTGAACAAGTAGGAACTAACTGTGGATTAATAGGACAGAACGCTGCAATTGAAATTGATGGTGTTGCTTATTGGATGGGTAATAATGGTTTCTTCTCGTTTGATGGTACAGTTAATACTTTACCTTGTAGTGTAGAAGATTATGTATTTGATGATATTGATACAACTAAAGGTCAACAAATTAATGCAGGTATTAATAATTTATTTACAGAAGTTGTTTGGTGGTATCCTGCAACAGGATCTGATTTTAATAATAGATATGTAGTTTACAACTATGGTCAAACAACTCAACCCGTTCCTATGGGTAATTGGTATACAGGTACAAACACAAATTCAATTAGAACAACTTGGATTGATTCATTAGTATATCCTAGACCTTATGCAACAGCATTTAATAGTTCTAACACAGGAACATTTCCTGCAATTATAGGTGAGACAGGATTAGGTCAAAGCGTATTGTTTGAACATGAAATAGGAACAGATCAAATTAATCCAAATGGAAGTACAACAGTGTTAACTTCTTTTGCACAATCTTATGACTTTGCTTTACAGACCGATCAAGGTATTGGAGAATACTTTTTAGCTATGAGAAGATTTCTACCTAACTTTAAAAATTTAGTAGGAGATGCACAAGTTACTATTTCTGTAGCGGATTACCCTGCAGATCCTAATACAAATACAGCTTTAAGTCCCTTTACAATTACTTCAACTACGACTAAAGTAGATACAAGAGCTCGTGGTAGATATGCTGCGCTTAAAATTGAAAATACAGGATCAGGACAATCTTGGAGATTTGGTACATTTCAAGCTGACCTACAACCAGATGGAAGAAGATAATGACTAAAGTAGTAGTAAGATTACCAGAACCAAAAAAAGAATATAGTGAAGATAATCAAAGACAAATTAATAAAGCATTAACTAATATTATAGAACAATTAAACTCTACATATTTAACACAATTAAAAGAAGACTCTGAAAGATACACTTTCTTTGGATTAGGATAAATGGCAAATATATATAAAAATGATAAAGTAAGTTTAACTAATACAGATCTTACAACTTTGTATACAGTACCCTCTAACTCTAGAGCTATTGTTAAATCTATAAACGTGGCAGAGGATGCTGCAAGTACAGCAGTTGTAAAAGTAACTTTAACTAATGCATCAGGCACAGCTTTTGTAATTGACAATGACGTTAATTTAACTTCTGGTTTAAAAGAACAAGTGTTAACAGAACCTTTGATTATGGAAGAAAATGAGATACTAAAAGTGCAAGCGGCTAGCGGAGCGGTGGACGTGGTTGCATCAATATTAGAAATAAATAGAGAGGACAGATAATGTCATTTGTAGAGACAGAAGCTTCAGTTAGATACGAAGTAATTAATGGTAAAAAGGTACCCGTCATTACACCTAAATGTGAAATTACTTTAACTAACATGGAAACAGGTCAAGAGTATATGTCCGATGCAGAAGCATTAGCAGATGTACAAAATACAGATACAGCTACTAAAGCAGAACACATAAGAAGAGACGTTAAATTAACCGTAGAAGAGATAAATTTAGGAGCAGGTAGTAATATATTCTAGATTGACTAGAGGTAAAAAAACAAGTAAAATGAAAGATACTGGCTTAAATCAAGAGTGGCCATCTTGCATTTCACTTATATAACACAATAAAAATTATGGGATTTTTTAAAAAAGTATTCAGACCAGTTCGTAAAATAGCAAAGAAGATTATACCTAAAGAAATTAGGCCTTTCTTACCTTATGCAGCAGCTATGATTCCAGGTGCTCAAGGTTTAGCATCTTTAAGTTTTATGAACCCTGCAGCTCAAAAAGCTTTATTTGCTGGTTTAACTTCAGCAGCTACAGATGAAGATGGTAATCCTTTAAGAGCAGCAGCTCTTGCGGCAGCTCCAGATGTAATCTCTGGAGGTTTAGGACAAGTTGCTACAAAATTTGGTCCTGTAAAAGACGCTGGAACTGCTTTAAGTTTTACAGAAAAATTAGCTAACATGGCAGGCAAAGGAGATGCTGCTGTAAGAAATTTAGGTGCAGTAAAAACAATAGGTGCACAAACAGCAATAGATCAATCTGCAAAGTTTGCAGAAATTAGACAAGATGAAATAGATGCTTATAATAGAAATTTATTAGAACAAGGTGTAGCCAGTAAAGTAGATAGAAGAAATGCAATTTTTGGTATTTATAAAAATGCTGGTTATGATGATGATTATGTTAATACTATGTTAGATACATATGGATACGCAGGTGGTGGAAAGGTTATGACAATGGAAGAACTTTTAGAAAAAACTGGTCCTATTGTAGAAAAAATAGAATCAATTGAAGATGAAGATGAAGATGAGAAACCAAGAAGAAAAAGAGATTCAAATATTGCTAGTGGTTTAGCAGCTGCAATGGACGGTGTTCAAAAAGCATATGGTAGAAGTTTTGGAGAAATGGCACCAACAGAATTTAAAAGATTTGCTAGAGGTGGTGAAGTTGAAATGGAAGAACAAGTAGACGATTTAGGTATTATGGATTTAATGAGAGATCAAGGTGTTGAGTATGGCGAACAAGTATCTAACGCTCAAAACGATGAACTTTTAGAAAAACTTTTTGAAGAGTTTTTAGATTTAGGTTTCTCACCAGAAGATGCAGCTAAAAAAGCAAGAGAAGCTTTTGATGATATGAGTCAAGGACAAGGTATAAAAGGAACACAAGTAGCATCAGGATATAAAGATGATATAGAAGAAATGTATGAGCAGTATGTTTTTGAAATGGAAGAACAAGGATTACAACCAATGGATTTTGCATCTTTTTTAAGACAAGCTAGATCTGGTATGGCTGGTGGTGGATCAGTAGGATCTAGATATTCTTTTTTAATAAATAAATATAATAAAGGTATACCTCTTACTCCATCTGAAGAAGATGAACTTGAAATGTTAGAAATGACATACGCTGATGATAGTCAAGGTATGGCTGGTGGTGGTAAAGTTGGTGCATTAATGGAATTGGGTAAAGCTGGTATAAAAAGTAGTATGCAAGGACTATCAAAATTAAAAAATATGGTAGTTACTAAATTATCAAGAATGACTGATGATGTAGAATTAAGAGGAAGCACAGATTATGCAGAAGACACAGGAGCTTCTTTTGAATTACAAGTTACAGCTAAAACAAAAAAAGGTAAAAAAACTTTAGATAGTTTAGTTGAAGAAGGTGTAGTAGAAAAATTAGATGATAACACTTACTTTATAAGTGATGCAAATAGAGATTCTATAAGTGGAATGAAAGGTTTAAAAGCTTCAGGAATGTTAGATGAAGGAGCAGAAACTTTTACAAGATTTGATGAAGGAGCTGGAATGGGTCCTTATGATATGCCTTATGCTGGATATGATGAAGTAATTGAAACTTTTAAAAAAGCTGAAGGTGGTATAATGAATAGAAATTTATTAAATACGGGTATGGATAAAGATATGAGAGCTGGAGGATTTATACCTGAAGGAACAAAAGAAAAAGCAGATGACGTTCCTGCAAGATTATCAAAGAACGAATTTGTAATGACAGCCGATGCAGTTAGAGCTGCAGGTGGTGGTAGTGTTAACGAAGGAGCAAAACGTATGTACGAAACAATGCACAAACTGGAGGCAAAAGTATAATGGGTGTTATTTTAGCGATAAAAGGATTAGGTAAAGCTTTTGTTAAAAACAAAAAACCTAAAAAAGAATCTTTACTTGATTTTGTAGATAGAAAAAGTGCTGAAGATCCTGATAACTTAATTAAAAGTCCAGGAAAAATATTAAAAAATATAGGTAAAGTTGGAGCTGCTGGAACTACAGCAGTAGTAGGAACTGGTATAGTAAAGAAAAAATTAAATGAAAAGAAAAAGAAAAAGGATAAAGAATAATGGCTGAAACAATAACAAGACAACTCCGTGAACCATTTGTAGAAGCAGCTGGTTTAGGTATAACTAATAGAGGTTTAGAACTTCTTAAAACACCTATTCCTACATCTACATATACAGGTAGACAATTTGTACAAGGTCAATCAGCATTAGAACAACAAGCAGCTACAGCTGCATCAGGTTTAGATGCTTTAGTAGGACCACAAGCTTACAAAGATTACATGTCACCTTATCAGCAAGAAGTTATTGATACTTCTCTTGCTGCTATGGAAAGAGAACAACAAAAAGGTTTAGCTGGTTTAAGACAAAGAGCAGCAACAGCTGGTGCTTTTGGTGGTGGTAGAGAAGCAGCAGCAATTGGAGAATACCAAGCAACAGCAGATTTAGCTAGAGCAGCTCAAGAAGCACAATTAAGACAATCAGGATTTCAACAGGCACAAGCAGCTGCAGCACAAGATTTAGTTGCAAGACAAGGACTTGGAACTTACCAAGGACAGTTAGGTGCACAACAAAGACAAATAGATCAAGCAAGATTAGCAGCGGACCAAGAAGCAGCTAGAGAAACAGCATTTTCAGATTACACACAATTAGGATTAGTCGGTCCACAATTAGCATCAGTTATCGGTGGCTTCCCGGCAGCAACACAAGTTCAATCAACACCTCCACCAAGTGCTACACAACAATTGTTAGGACTAGGTATTGGTGCAGCTGGACTAGCAGGAGCATTAAGATAATGAGTAGAATTTTAAGAAGACCAATGTTTAGAGGTGGACGAGTTTCTAGTTATGGAACGGGGATCGCTTCAGGTTTAGCTGATGGCGGTAGAGTTGGTTACAAAGATGGTGATATCGTAGATATTTACGAATCAGTAAAAGAGAGAATACCTGAAAGAAATACACAAGGTTTATCTAGAGGTGACTACTTAAGAATAGCTAGTGCTGGTTTAGATATATTAGGAGCACCAGGAGAAACAGGTGGTATTTTAGGTGGTGCTTTATCCGCAGCTTCAAAACCTTTATCTAAATTAGGAGTTGATCTTGGAACATCAATGGATGCTAGACAACAAGCTGAACTAGATAGAAGAGAAGAATTAGCAAGAACTTTAACAGCTGCTGATGTAGAATATAAAGTAGGTATGGAAAAAGCTAAAGGTGAAACAGGTAGAAGACAAATCCTTTTAGAATCAATAACAGAAACTAAAAGAGAAAATGTTAGAAACGATAAATCTTTAAGTGAAGAAGAAAAAACAAGAAAATTAAATGAAATTCAAAACAAATATAATAGTGATTTAGAGTTTTATGTTTTCCAAGGAGGAGATGTATCTGATTACTTTAAACTTGGTTCACAAAGCGACATAGTAAAAGCAGCTGGTAGAGCAGCCAAAAAAGCAATTAAAGGGACAATAGGTAGTGACGGCGAACCAATTACTCCAGGTCACCCTGAATATGCTACTACATTAGGTAAACTACAAGCACAGTTTTTAGCTACACTAACAAAAGAATTTGGAAAACAATTTGCTGAAGGTGGAGCGGTGACTGAAGATGTAAATATAATGACTCAAACTCCAACAAGTATGACTGACGTTAATGTTGAAGAAACAGTAAATCCAGAACAGTTATCATACGATGAAATAAGAGCAAGATTACCAAAAGAAATTGGTGATGACATTGTAACTTTATTAGCAAATAGTTATCAAGCGCTTGGAGACTTTGCACAAATTAGAACACAAACTGACGTTGATCAGTTCAATCAAAAATATCAAGTACAATTAGTTCTACCACAGGAGGCATAATCTATGTCTGACATGTTTAGAATCCCTAAAGAAAAGGATTTCAAAGCAATCTTACAAGATGCTGATGAGCAAGGTTTACTAGAAGAAAAAGCCGGTACATTAGTTAACAATCCATTATCTTGGTTAAGATTTACATCTGGCTTTGGTCCAATAATTCAATACAACGAAATGAAAGCAAAAGAATTAGGGCAACCTGATCCTTATAAAGATGTAATAAAAGAGACAGACGAACAAAGAGATACCGCTAGAGAAATAGAAAGAGCTATTGTAAAGGGTGGTACAGGTGCTGTTAAATCAATTTTAGAATTTGGTACCGCAGGAATAGATTATGTTTTTGATTCAAACTTAACAAAAAAACTTGATGAAACAACTAGAAGGTTTTTAAACAAACACGGTAATCCAAATACTTTTTTAGGAGATTCTAGTGCATTACTAATTCAATATGGTGTACCTAGTACCATTGCTTTTAAAATATTAGGAAACCTTGATAAAGTTTCAAAGTTAAAAAATATATCTAAACTTACAAATAAAACTTTAGGTAAAATTAAAAATAAATATTTTAAAACAGCAGCCAACGTAGCTTTGCGTTCTGGTAGAGGAGCATTATCTTTAGGTCTAGCTGATATGGCATTGTCTGATGCAGATATGCCAACACTATTTACAAAAAAAGTAGATGAAAAAGGATTAGAAGGAAGAGATTTAGCTACTGCTAGATTTATTAATAAATTAAAGTATGGACAAGAAGGAGCTCTTATTGGTGGTGGTATACCACTTGTAGGTAAAGGATTAGCTTTAGGTTTTAAATATGGAATATATAAACCTACATTAACAGTAGGAAAAATAGGAAGTAAAGTAGCTGAAGCTACAGTTATTAATCCTGTATCTAAATTAGCAGCTAAAGATAAAATTGTTTTACCAGCAATAGGAAGAGCTATTCAAGCTGCACCTGGAAAAATTGGTGAACAAATTACATCAAGAGTTTTATTACCCACAGTATCAAGAGGTAAAGTAGGAGGCTTAACTAAAACAACTGTAGAGTTACCTAAATTTGAAAACTGGAGAATGTTTAGTGTTGACTCCACTAATCCATTAAAAAGTTCATTAAAAAAAATAGATAATGGTTTAGCTTATTTAAGATCTATATCAAGATTTACACCAGAGCTTGCAGCTATTTCTACAAGAGGACAAAAAGAAATTACAGCTAAAGCAAGAATAGTAGAAAAATTATTAGATAGTTTAGAAAAGAAAGCGTATGATTTAGCGCAAGGTTCTAAAAAAATATACAATAGTAAATTAGCTTCTCCATCACTGCAAGATAAACATCTTGATGATGTACTAGAATATTTTAAAAATCAAAAAGCTTTATCTGCTTTACCTAAAGAGTTAAGACCTGCTGCAAAAGCATTAAATAAAATATTAATAGAAACTAAAAAAACATTTGCAGAATTATTACCTGGTGATTCTTTAATAAAAGAATCTCTAGAAAATAATATTAAAGGTTATATGAGAAAATCATATGCTGTATTTACTAATCCTAATTATTCGGTAAATGAAGCATCAAAAGAATTTAAAGATGCAGTTAAATTTGCTTTAGGAGTTATAAATAAAAATAAAGATTTAAAAGAAACAGCTATAAAAATGGCTAGAAGAGATGGTACAACTGCAGCTGTAGCTAGAAGTAAATTAGCTAAAGATCAAATTAATGATATTATAGAATTTGCAAAAACAGATAACAGAGATCCTATTCAAACTATTACAGAAATATCTAAAAAGAAATTAAGATCAGATAACATTATATCTACAGGAGAAGAATTACCTGATGTGATTAGAAAAGTAATGGGTGAAGAAAACAATATGAAAAATGTTGTTTTGCAAACGGTATCTAATTTAGCTACGCAAAGCACAAATAAAATTATGTTTGATAGATTAGGTGAAGCATTAGTTAAATCAAAACAATTATATAAAACAAGAGAAGCTGCTGAATTTGGATATGAAATTACAGCAGATAAATTAGGTAAAGCTGTAACAAGAGTAGGAAAAATAGATGGACTTGGTTTATTAAAATCAGATGCAAGTAAATTATTTGGCCCAGCAGATATGATTAATAGAATGACAACTCTTAAAGGACCATTGGATGCTTTAGCACAATTACCTATATACAAAAACTTTTTACAATTTAAAGTTGCAGCTCAATATGGTAAAACTGTATTATCTCCTGCTACACAAACAAGAAACTTTTCATCAGCAGCTATGTTTGTAATCAATAGAGGACTATTAGGTAATAGAGCTTCATTACAAAACTCAATTCAAATGACAGTAGATGATATTTTTAATGCTGGAAAATTAGGACCTGAAGCAGAGAAAAGAGTTTTAGCAAATATTAATGAAGGAATTAAATATGGTGCATTAGATGAAAATATAGTAGCAGCTGAATTAGGTGCTGTGTTAAGAGCTATTAGAAAAAATAATATTAAAGATACAGATCAACTTACAAAATATTTAGAGACAAAAGGATTATTAAGAACAGCTAGTAGAGTTTATGCAGGAGGAGATAACGTTTGGAAATGGTATGCTTATAACTGGTACAAATCTTATTTAACAGATTTCTCTGGTAAAAGTTTACCTAAAATGGAAAAATGGTTTAGAGAAGTGGCTGGACAAAAATTAAGCAAAACTAAATTTGATGGATCTAAAATGGATCTTGATGAAGCTGTTAAACAAGCTTCAGCATGGTATGTAAGAAATACAATGCCAACATATAGTATGGTACCCGATGCTATTAAAGCAGTAAGAGCTTTACCACTTGGTAACTTCGTATCTTTTCCTGCTGAAATGACAAGAACAAGTTATTTAAGTATGAGAACTAGTTTAAGAGAAATAGCTACTGATGATCCTGTATTAAGAGAAATGGGATACAGAGGATTAATGGGCCAGTTCGTAACTCTTGGTGGTGCATCTATGGCTGCAAAAGGAATATACGGAGCGGTGACAGGAATAAGTGAAGACTTAATGGATAGGTACAGAAGATATGTAGCTCCAGAATTTCAAAGAAATTCTAATTTAATTGCAGTAACAAAACCTAATGATGAAGGTGAGTTTAAAGTTGTAGATCTATCTACCTTCCTTCCATACGATACAGTAACTAGACCTATAAGAGCAGCTTTTACAAAATTAAAAGAACAAAAAATGAATCCTCAAAGCATAGATAGATTTTTAATGGATTTTGCTTTTTCAGGAGATGGGCCCTTTGGAGAATTTTTAGCTCCATTTGTAAACAAAACTATTTTTTACGAAACAATATCTGAAATAAGAAACAATAAGAAAAAAAGTGGTGGTGCAATTTATAGTGATTTAGCAGATTTTAATGAAAAGTTTTTACAAAGCACACAACATTTATTAGAAACTGTGGCACCTGGCGCATTAACAACAGGTAAACAATTATACTATGGCTTTAGAGAAAAATTAACTGGCACAGGACAAAGCTATGATCTTGAAGATATATTATTAGGATTAGGAACTGGTATAAAACCACAAAAAGTAAATCTAAAAAGATCAATGGAATTTATTGTATCTGATCTTAAAAAAATTAGAACAGAAGCTCCTAAAGGAAGTGATATGTACAAATTAAATAGAACTAAAGCACAAATTGAATCAGACTTTATTAAACAACAAAGATTTGCTTTTAGAGAACAACAAAGAATTTACAACGCATTTAAAACCATGACTGATATAGGGCTTGATGAAGATTTTATTTTTGATGAAGCAGATGAAAGAAGACTACCATCTGGTCAAATTGATGCGGTCATAGATGGAGAATTTAAACCTTTAAGTTTTTCTATTCCAAGATTTGAAGAAAAAATTGAAGCGCTTGAAAACAATTTAGAAAAAACAGGTAGGAAAGGCAAAGATCTATATGTTGATGAGGAAAATATGTTTCCTGAAAGTGAGCTAGAAGATATTATGGATCTATTAGAAGACGCTGATTTAAATGGCGTTTTTCCTTATGACATTACAACTGATCCAGAACCATCTCAAGTAGGTGTAAGACTTGAAGATCAAACTTTTGCGCCTGCTACTCAAGTATCAGAAATTAAAACACCACCTTTACCAAAACAACCAGAGCCAGTAGCAGCAGCTGCGGCTTTGCCTAAAATAGATCCAGTAACACAATTGACATCTACGGAAATGGCATTATTATCGCCGGACGAACAAGCTATAAGATTAAAACAAAGAGGCATTACTTAATGGGTATGAAACCTAAAACAACAAGAGAACATATTTTATCCCTGTATGGTCACATATCAGGCGTCAAAAAGAATTTATCACACGTACACCAAGACGTAGAAAAATTGGGCGGTAAGATAGACAAGTTCTATTGGGTTCTTTTAACTGTTGCGGGAACAGCAGTCATCTTTGTGTTAGATAAGGTATTTACATGAAGTTAACTTCTAATTTTTCTTTATCAGAGCTTACAAAATCGCAGACAGCGGAGCGTCATGGTATATCTAATCAACCTACAGAAGAACACACAGAAAATTTAAGATTGCTTTGCGAAAATGTATTGCAACCTGTAAGAGATCAGTTTGGACCTGTAATGATTTCAAGCGGATACCGTTCTGAAATTTTGAGCGAAAAAATCGGCAGTAGTAGAAAATCCCAGCATTGCAAAGGCCAGGCGGCAGACTTCGAATGTCATGGTCATGATAATATGGAAGTATTTAACTGGATCGTAGATAACACAGAATTTGATCAAGGAATTTTAGAATTTTACACAGGAGATCCGGCAAGCGGATGGTTACATTTTTCTTACAACGAAGATGGTAATCGTAAACAAACTTTGCGTGCATTTCGTAATGACGCTGGTAAGACTCAATACGAAGAAATCTAGCTCATGAAAAATAGTCTTCTGGTGCATAAGCATCTTATTATTCGTGCCGAAGCTAGTAAACCCCCGACAGATGCAGAGTGGCTAAAAGATTGGATGTTAGGTTTTATAGAATCTATAAACATGAAAGTCTTTATGGGTCCTTATGTAAAATACTGTGATATGCCAGGTAATAGAGGTATTACAGCAGTTGCAATAATAGAAACATCACACATTGCTATGCATATTTGGGATGAACCTAAACCTGCATTAATGCAATTAGATGTTTATAGTTGTGGTGATTTTGATCCTACAGATATATGTAAAAAAATTATGAAAGACTTTGATATACACAAAATAGAATATAAATATTTAAACAGAGAAACAGGATTAGTTGATCTTTAGGACTCATTGTGGTGGTTCATCTGCACAGATATAACCAATAACTTTTTTATCTTTATACACATGATAGGTTCTGCCAGAGAACAATGTTTTCTTTTTATTCTCTATTTGTGCTACATTTGTATGAAACCAACCATCACAGGTTGTATTGATTTCAAAAGTTTCCATCTTAATTTCATTACCAAAAGTAAGATAAAGTAAAGTTATAATTATAGGTTTCATATCCAGGCATCTAGAGTATCACCCATGATTTGAGATGCAATATTAATTTTACCTCGTAATGCTTTTATTATTTTTTCATCAACAGTCTTTGGAGCAATAAGATCTACATAAGTTACAGGTTTGTGTTGGCCTATTCTATGTGCTCTGTCTTCTGATTGTAATCTTTTTTCTAGATCATAACTGTTAGAATAATAAACTACATTACTAGCTGCGGTAAGTGTAATACCATAACCACCTGTTTGTGTGTTACCTACAAAATATTTTACAGGAGATTTAGGATCTTGAAATTCTTTAATAGCTTTCTGTCTGTCATCAGATGAGATAGCACCATAATATTGCACAATAGAATCATCTCCATATTCTTTCTTAACTGTTTTTACAATTTCTTCTATGTCGTGAATATAATTAGCCCATATAATAACTTTACCTTCCATTTCTTCCATAACATCCATCAATTCTGTTATTCTATTGTGTTTTAAATTAGTTATTTCACCGTCATCAGATTTAAAATGACCACAAGTAATTTGATGTAATCGCATTAATTGAGTTAAGGTGTGTGGAGCGGTAGCCATCTTGCCTTTTAATGTAGCAAGAGCTGCAGATTTCATAGTTTGATAAGCTTTATCTTGTTCAGAAGTTAATTCTACTGTTCTGTTTATAAATATCTTTTTAGGTAAATCTAAACAATCTTTTTTTTGTACTCTATAAGAAAACTTTTTTAATGTTTTTTCTAGTTCATCTAATCTTTGATAACTACCTACAATCTGTACTCTACGACCACCAAAATTTCTTTCTACCATATGTGCATATCTATTTCTAAAAGCATAGTAAGATGTAAAATCTAATAAACCTTCATCTAAAAATGTGCATTGACTATATAAATCTAATGGTGATTTAGTAACAGGAGAACCTGTAAGAATACGTCTATAAGTTGCATGCTTACCTAAAGTAATAATTGTTTTAGTTCTTTTAGCTGAAGGGTTTTTGATAGTTGTAGATTCATCTACAGCCATAAGTGTCTTATGAGTTCTTAAAAATTTGTAAGCAAATTCAGCACCTTTTTTTGTACTAAATGCTTCAACATTCATGATAAGGACATGTAGGTCAAAGCCTGTTTCAAATAAAGTTTGATATTCTTTTTCCTTCGTTTTAGATGTTAAAGCAGTCCATAGTACCATTTTGGGTTTTATGTGACTAGCTAAATGTATAGGAATTTCTTGTTCTAACCAATTTCTATATACACCTTTTGGTGCTATAATAAGCGCCCCATTTATTTTACCTTTATCATAAAGCATAGCCATGTTATCAACTAACACTTTAGATTTACCGGTACCCATTTCCATAAAGTAACCGTATTCTTTTTTATCAACTGATTTTTCTAATGCCGTCAGCTGATGCTTGTATGGCTTTGTCTTAAATTTATAATTCATATTCTTTCTACTTGACAAGTATATAATAACTACTATATAGATTGTCAAGAGAATAATAGAATGAAGAATAAAATTTTTGAATTATATAAACCAAATTCTTTAGCAGAGTTTTTAGACTTTAAAAAAAACAACCCTGAAGAAAAATTTGTGTATGTACTACAACATCCACCTGCAAATAT